>Ga0307992_1001572_pt1 | contig 13448 bp, 9 predicted proteins | sample EllFjometagen133_FD_203162 | JGI IMG/M metagenome (GOLD analysis project Ga0307992, IMG submission 203162) | Marine microbial communities from Ellis Fjord, Antarctic Ocean - #133 | ecosystem: Environmental > Aquatic > Marine > Unclassified | place: Southern Ocean | collected 2014-10-08
AAATTAAAGCTTACTCCTCCTTCTTTTGCCATTGAAATTCCGGAGATTTCAAGGTTTTTTATAGTTTTATTCCCCATAAGAATCAATATTTGCTGATGCAACACTTTATATCCTTCAGCCTGCGCTGGAATTTCAACGCTATAGCCTCCTTCTATTTTTGAAAAGCTAAGGCTTAAAAACTGAACTTTTGGATGACATATTCTTCCAAGAAAAGGAAATAATTTTGAAGTAATCTGATGATTGTTTATTACAGTTGAAAAGTCACTGATCTTTTTTGCCTTTTCAAAAATTTCATTCCTTAGAATATTATCTTCTGGAGTTTTAGCGCTAGAAATCCGCTGGCTTAAATAAGCAGATTCTTGAAGAGCTTCTTTATTAAAATAATCTAATCCAAAATATCCTCCAATCGCTGCAAGAACTGCTAAAATTGAAAGATAAAAAAGAATCTTCTGCCATATTGGCATTTTGGGTTTTGCTTTTGGAATAATTTCTACCATAAAATTATTTAAGTCCTCTTAATGCAACGCCTATTGGTATTGCATAGAGCGACCCCATTTTATTTAATGTTCCTTTTAAAGAAGCTGGGCAGATTAATCCAGAAAAAGGATTTCCAATTTCTGTTTTCAGATTAAGGTTCAGTTCAAAATATTCTTTAAGTCCAGGAAGTAAAACTGACCCTCCAGACAAGATTAGCTTTTCTACTTTTCTCTTATTGCTCTCTAAAAAATCATTATACACTTCCCTCACTTCGCCCAATATTAAGTTTAAAACAGGAATTAGGCTTTCCTCAACATTTTTTTCGTAAATAATTCCATTTTCTTTTTTAACTTTTTCAGCTTGCCAGTATTCAATATTAAGACTCTTGGATATAGCTTCTGTCATTTTTCTTCCTCCAGTATCAAAGCTATGAGAAACTTCTAGTTTTTTATTATTGACAATGCTGCATGTGGTGCTTTCTGTTCCAATATCCACCAATATTACAGGTTCTATATCTTTGACCAGCACTCTTATTAGTCCAAAGACTTCTGCTTCCAATGCCACAAGATTCAGTTTTGCAAGAGCTGCAATCTCCTGATATTTGCTTACAATTTCATTTGGAACTGCTACCAAAAGAATTTTAGATGAGGAATTTTCTTTCTGTGACTCATCTACTACCTGCCAATCAAGAGTAACTCTGGAAAGAGGAAGAGGAATATGTATTGGAGCTTCAAACTTAACAGCTTCTGGGATCTCTTCTTTTGTCATTGCCGGAAGAGAAAATGCAGTAAAAAAACTGGAGTAATCAGGAAGAGAGAAAACTGCATCCCTGCTATTTATTTTTGCCTCTACTAAAATTTCTCTAATAGCATTTGCTATTTCTGATGCGTCAGCTGTTATGATATTTTTTTCTTTTCCAGCCGGCAAATCAGGATAAGCATCTTTTATTCTAACTTCTCCATAATTATTCAATTTCATTTCCTTCCCCTTTTTTTCAATCTCAACTATTTTAAGAGAAAAAGTTCCTATATCTATTCCAAGGCATTCATTAATATTTTTTTTAAATAAGCTTTTAAACATTTAAAATTCTTTTCTATTTTATTATTATATTATATCCTTAAAACAAAGCAATAGTTCATGAGTATTTTAGATATTTTATTCCCAAAGCATTGTATCAACTGCCATAGAACAGGAAGCTTTCTCTGTGAGGACTGCAAATACTTAATTGAAATATTGGAAAACCAATATTGTCCTGTCTGCGGAAAAAAGATATCTTCTTTGAATTATACAGCAGTATGCAAGAAATGTAAAAACAAAACCAGCTTAAACGGTCTCTATTCCGCCTGCTCATATCGCGACAAGATTGTAAGAAAGTTAATAACCCAGCTAAAGTTCGGATTTATTAAAAATCTTGCAGATTCTTTGTCTGATTTAATAACATCTCACTTTAATTTGCTAAACAAAGAATTTCCTAATGCATTGTTAATTCCCATTCCTTTGAGTAAAAAAACATTGAGAAAAAGAGGGTTCAATCAGTCAGAATTAATAGCAATAAATCTTTCAAAAAAAATGAATCTTCCCTTAATAGTTAATGTTTTATTCAAAGAAAAGGAAACTGTCTCACAATCAAATCTTCTTGTAAAAGAAAGAATGGAAAATGTAAAAGGAGTATTCTTAATAAAGAACAAAGAAATAATAAAAAACAGGGAAATACTTTTAATAGATGACTTTTATACTACAGGAGCCACCATGGAAGAATGCGCGAAAGTTCTCCTTAAGGCCGGAGCAAAACAAGTTACAGGAGTAGTTGTCGCCAGAGAAGAAATTTAGATCTTTATGTGGAAGCTTTTTGCTATTTCGTAAAACAAATCTTTATACTCATGCTACGTTCTTGAAGAGAATCATAGCTTATAGAAAAATATCTTTTTAAGTTAATTCTCTTTGCTTCTGGATTAGTCACTTCTTCGTTAATATTAACAACCATTGCTGAGATACATTGAAGAGCTGTTGTTTCTTGCCATCCTTCTGGAAGATTAATAGAAAAATCATCTTTAACTAGAAGATTTTCTTCTGTATTTTGACCTGTTTTACTATTCTGGAAATTATTTTCCTCATTCTCTAGTTCGTTGCTTGGAATTATGTTTAACTCGTTATTTGAAATCTTGTCTTCTTTAGTAAAATAGATTCCAGTAACAATTTACAAAATTGCAATTAATACAATTGCTATATAAGTTATTTTTTGTTTGGTATATTATTGTTCAAACAATTCTTTTATCTTATCTGTTAATCTAGAAACTATTTCAGAAATGGAAGCCAAATTTTTTTCTACACTGTCATAATCAATATTCTTTGTGTATTCCCAATAAGAGTCATCAATACTATCAAATGGATCATCATTACTATTATTATCATTACTATCGTCGTCATTAGAATTATTATCATCATCTAAGCTATTGTAATATTCATCTCTATCAGATATTGGAGGGGTATAATAATCATCAGGATTATAAAAATCACTCTCATTATTATTATCATCTAAGCTATTATAGTATTCATCTCTGTCAGATATTGGAGGGGTATAATAATCATCACCATTATCATCGCTGTCATAACCACTATCATAATCACCAGGAGATATTGAAGGGTTGTAGTATCCAGGCATATTAGAAAGATCATTATAATTAAGATCTTCTATCTCCATCTCCAAAACATCAGCTAGCCAAGGAGGGATATCAGAAACATCATCATAATTAAGATCTTCTATTATCTCCATATCCAAAACATCATCCAGCCAAGGAAATTCTTTTATTCTATTAAACCATTTTTTTTGAGTAAATTTTATTTTTTCGTCCAAATTATCATTAGCAGTTGGAGAGTTCCACCAGTAATCTCCAGGAGTATCTGGATAGTCGTTATCATCATCATCTAAGCTATTATAGTATTCATCTCTATCAGATATTGGAGGGGTATAATAATCATCAGGATTATCATCATCGTCACTATCATCAGAATTATTATCATCTAAGCTATTATAGTATTCATCTCTGTCAGATATTGGAGGAGTATAATCTTCAGAAGAAACGTCAGAGTCATTATCCCTCCATTCTCCTAAGTCTATACCAAGAACGTCAGCAAGGTCTTCCTCTAGTCCATCTATCTCTATTCCATAATTAGCAATATCTTTTTTCCATTGTTCAATATGGTCCCTGAGATATTCGAGGTCACCCCAAGTATCACTTACACGACCACCAGATAAAGTAATTTCGATTCTATCCTCATATTTCTCTATCAGTTCATCTAAATTTTTTATCCGACCTTCCTTAGTATGAATCATATTAAGCTCCTCATCGCCAACATCAGTAACTTGATTATCTATCATATCAAAAATCCGGACTTCTGTATCTGATGCTACTCTGGCAGATTCAGTCCACTCATCCCAGACATACCACGTTTGTGTTGTTCTATCATACACTCTATCACCAGCTGCTATTGTTGGAACTCCATCAACTATTTTGTATATATCTCTTCTTAGATGACTATACCCGAAAGAACAGCTCGAACAAAAATCACCGAACCCTCCTTCATATCCTGCTGCTTCAACATTATTAAACGATTGAAGAACATCCATCATTCTTAGAGCTCCTCTATATGCAGTAGTATCTTCAGCCATCTTTCCATCTGTTGAATTGAATTGATCAGCAATAGCATCCTTAAGGTAATACTCAATTTTCCCTATATAATCATCAGCATCTGGAAATTCTTTCTTGAGATTATTTATCATCTCTTCCCATTCTCCACTTAATATAACATTTCCAGGACCTATTTCTTCATCAGTACTATCAACTAAACTATTCTTCTGTGACCAAAAGGAATAAGAATTATCAACTTCTGAAACAACTTTGACAATAATAGAAACTTCGGTTTCTTGTTGTTCATTATCAATAACAACAAATTTAATAGTATATGTTCCTAATCCACTATAGCTATGAGAGAATGTTGCAGTCTTTGCTGCTTGTTGCTCATTTTTGCGACCATCACCCCAATTTACTGAATAAGCTAATGATCCATTTTCAGGATCATGAGCTCTAATTGTCCAAGATCCTTCTTCTCTAACTTTTTGTTGGCATGTTCCCGTTCTATCAACTCTTAATTGAGATGGAGCTTCGAGTCCATCAATAACTGGAGGAAGGTTCTTATTAACTTCAATGCCTATAGAATAATCATCATCAATACCATCATCGCCAGAATAATCATCATCTTTTTCTACGCATCCGTAAAGTTCATTTAATTTATCGCGAGTAGTATCCCCCACATAACCTGTTCCATGAGACAATCCCCAGGAAGCTAAAACATCTTCTCTGTATTTCTCTTGGAAACCTGTTACAGCTGAAGCAACTTGTTCGTCAAAATAAGAAGATTCTCCTTGATAAAGGTTTTGTTTTTCTAAAGCAATCTGTAAAGCTTCAACTTCAGAACCAGTACTCCCGTGTCCTAAATTAATATTAAAGTTGTGGCACCATTCTTCTCCTTCATCTTCTGTTTCTGCTAATTGCTGTTGCAATTCTGTAACTTGTTGCAGAAGTTGATCAATTAAATCCTGAATTTCTTCATTTGTCATTGCTTTGGCGTTTGGCAAGACAAAGTTAAATAGAAGACCGAAAATAGCTAAAAAGCTAATAACGAAAATAGTTTTTTTCAAAATCATATTTTTGAAATATTAATTATTTTAACCTTTGTTTTATAATTCTCTTTTAAAAATTAAATGTTAATTTCTATGGCGGAGAGGGTGGGATTCGAACCCACGAAAAGTTTTAACACCTTCAACACATTAGCAGTGTGTCCCTTTCAACCACTCAGGCACCTCTCCATTAAATAGATATTACTAATAAAACAAAGTAAAGTCAATTTGAAGTTTAATTAATTCTATGATATTTTAAGCATACACAGTCGCCCTCATAGTTCAATGGACAGAACAGGAGCTTGCGGAGTTTCAAATAGGGGTTCGACTCCTCTTGAGGGCACATGAATTTATCTACTCCAATTGAACAGCTTCCGCATATTGGCCCTTTTTTCCAGAGAAAATTAAAAAAACTCGGGATAAAAACAGTCCACGACCTTGTTTATCATTTTCCTCATAGATATGAGGATTTTTCAGAAACAACTCCTATTTCCAAAATATCTCTAACCAATGATCAAACATATTGCATCCAGGGAAAAATACTTGAAATTGGGAACAATAGAACATGGAAAAGAAAAATGACTATTACTCAGGCAATTGTCCAAGACAAAACAGGAGCAATAAAAGTAATTTGGTTTAACCAGCCGTATCTTTTAAAATCTCTCAAACCAGGAGATATGGTTAGCTTAATAGGAAAAGTCAAATACGGAAAAGAAGCATATTTATCAAGTCCTGCTTATGAAAAGATAAGTGAAAAAGAAAGTCTTCTTTTTGGAAGAATAATTCCAGTATATCCTGAAACAGAAAAAGTTTCTTCAAAGTGGCTGAGATTTATTATCAGGCCGGTTCTTGCAGAATTAAAAGACATTATTTCCGATCCTATACCGAAAGAAATAATAAAAGAATTTAATCTCTGGCCTTTATCAAAGGCAATCTATCAAGTTCATTTCCCAGACTCTCTTTCATCTGCAAAAAAAGCTAAAGAAAGGTTTTCCTTTGAAAATCTTTTTTACATTGAGCTTGTTATTTTTCAGCAAAGAATGAAAATGGGAGCATTAAAATCGTTTCCAATACCTTTAAATTTAAAGACAATCCAAAGGTTTGTAAAATCACTTCCATTTAAGCTTACTGATCCGCAAAAAAAATCAGCCTGGCAGATTCTAAAAGATTTGGAAAAATCCAGGCCAATGAACAGACTCTTAGAAGGAGATGTTGGTTCGGGAAAAACAGTTGTGGCTGCTATTGCCGCCTTAAACGCAGCAAAGGCAGGATTCCAAACAGCTTTTATGGCCCCCACTGAAGTTCTTGCAAAGCAGCATTTCAAAACAGTTTGGTCTCTTTTAAAAGATTACAAGCTTGACCTAGGAATCATTACTGGGAAAGAAGATAAGTTTTTTTCAAAAAAGCTTAAGAGCGACAGCATAGAAATATCAAGAAAAAAGCTCATTGAAAGAGCGGGAGAAGGAAAGATTGATATTCTAATAGGAACCCACGCCTTGATTACTGGAAAAATGAAATTTAAAAATCTGGCATTGGTAATCGTAGATGAACAGCACAGATTCGGAGTAGAACAAAGGGCAAAACTGCAAGCACAGTCAACAGATAAAGTTCCTCACCTTCTTTCAATGACAGCCACTCCTATTCCCAGAACTCTGGCTTTAACAATATATGGAGACTTGGATCTTTCTTTGATTGATGTTTTACCAAAAGGAAGAAAAGACATTATCACTGAAGTAGCTTATTCAAAAGACAGGAAAAAAGTATATAATTTTATTAGAAAAGAAATCAAAAAAGGAAGACAGGCTTTTATTATCTGTCCGAGAATTGAATCTAAAGAAAAAGAAGATTCAACATGGAACGATGTTAAAGCAGTTAAAAAAGAGCACGAAAGGCTTTCAAAGGAAATCTTTCCAGACCTTAATGTTGCTCTTCTCCACGGGAAAATTGCTTCAAAAGAAAAAGAAAGAATAATGAATTCTTTCAAAAATAAAAAGGCGGACATCCTTGTATCTACTTCTGTGATTGAGGTTGGAGTTGATATTCAAAATGCAAGCGTAATCATAATTGAAGGAGCAGAAAGATTCGGACTTGCCCAGCTTCACCAGTTCAGGGGAAGAGTTGGAAGGTCAAAATACCAGTCATACTGTTTTTTATTCACCACTTCAGATTCTTCTGCAAATCAAAGATTAAAAGCTTTGGTAAACTGCCAAAGCGGATTTAAGCTTGCGCAAAAAGATCTTCAGATAAGAGGGCCGGGAGAATTTAAAGGAACAAGACAGTGGGGAATTCCAGACATTACAATGGAATCGCTAAAAGACATTCCATTAATTGAAAAAACAAGAACAGCTGCAAAAGAGCTGTTGGAAAAAGATCCTCAATTGAAAACTCATCCTTTACTTTTAGAAAAAGTTAGAAAATTTCAACAGAAAATACATCTTGAATAGCGGCCCTAAGGGGAATCGGACCCCTGTCAGCAGATTGAAAATCTGCTGTCCTAACCACTAGACGATAGGGCCAGTGTGGTCAGTTTAATATATTTAAAAGAAAAAATCAATATATGAAAATATTAGGAATTGAGACAAGTTGCGATGATACCTGCGCAAGCGTCATATCAGCATACAATGATAAAGTTAAAATTCTTTCAAACATTGTTTCTTCTCAAACAAAAATCCATCAAAAATATGGAGGGGTATTCCCTACTCTAGCAAGACAGGAACATGAAAAAAATCTGGTTCCAGTTTTAACCAAAGCTCTTAAAAAAGCAAATCTTCTTAAAGAAGGAAATATAAGTATCTCAAAGCAAGAGATTAAAACAATATTAATTATTTTAAAAAAAGAAAAACACTTGCAAATAGAAAGATTCTTAAAGAAATATCAAAGACCAGATATTGACGCAATAGCACTTACAATAGGGCCAGGACTCGAACCTTGCTTATGGACAGGAGTAAACTTTGCAAGAGCTCTTTCATTTTTTTGGAAGATTCCGATCATCAAAGTAAATCACATCGAAGCCCATATTTTGGTAAATTTCCCAGGTTTCAAGAAATTTCTTCCGTCTGTCTGCTTGATTGTAAGCGGAGGACACACCCAGATAATTTTAATGAAGGATATTGGAAATTACAAAATACTTGGAGAAACAAGAGACGACGCAGCAGGAGAATGCTTTGATAAAACAGCAAGAATCCTTGGCTTAGAATATCCAGGAGGACCGGCTATTTCAAAAAAGGCGGAAAAAGCAAAAAAAGGAGAAATATCTTTGCCAAGGCCGATGATATATCAGAAAAACTATGATTTCAGCTTTTCAGGATTAAAAACAGCAGTCCTTTACAACGCAAAAGAGAATAAAGTAAAATCAGAAGAATATGTGAGAGAAATGTGCAAAGAAATACAGCAGTCAATAATTGACGTTTTAATTTTTAAAACAATGAAAGCTGCAAGAAACTGCAAAGTAAAATCAATTATTATCGGAGGAGGAGTAACAGCAAACAAGGAACTAAAAAGACAATTCAAGTTAAAAGCAAAAGAAGAAAATATTCCATTATTCTATCCAAATAAAAAATACTGCACAGATAACGCAGCAATGGTGGCTATCACCGGATATTTAAGAAAAAAACAAACAAAATGGGATAGAATAGAAGCAAAAGCTAATTTAAGGATTTAAAAAACTGTGCTAATATGTAAATATGAATCTTTCAAAGTCATATAATCCCAAAGAAACAGAAGACAAGATATACAAGCTCTGGCAAAAGTCTGGCTTTTTTAATCCAGACAATCTTCCAAAGCGACATAAAAAGCAGTATTCTATTGTTATTCCCCCTCCAAACGTTACTGGAAAGCTTCACATGGGACATACTTTAAACGCTATTGTACAGGATTCTTTGATTAGAAGAAAAAGAATGCAAGGATTTAAAACTCTCTGGATTCCTGGCACAGACCATGGTGGAATAGCTACGCAGAATGTTATAGAAAAACAGCTTAGAAAACAAGGGCTTACCAGATTTGATTTAGGAAGAGAAAAATTCATTAAAAAAGTCTGGGAATGGAAAAAAGAATACGGAAACATCATTATAAGCCAGTTTAAAAAGATAGGAATTTCTTCGGATTGGTCAAGAATTAGATTCACAATGGAAAAAGATTATGCTTTGGCAGTAAAAACAGCCTTCCTTTATTATTACAAAAAAGGATGGATATATAAGGGAAAGAGGGTCATAAATTGGTGTCCAAGATGCCAGACAAGCCTTTCAGATCTTGAATTGGAATATAAAGAAGAAGATGGAAAGTTATGGTATATTAGATATCCTTTGGAAAAAGGAAATATTATTGTGGCAACAACAAGGCCGGAAACAATGTTCGGAGATACTGCTATAGCTGTAAATCCAAAAGACAAAAGATATAAAAATCTTATTGGGAAAAAAGCAATTCTTCCTTTAATGGAAAAAGAAATCCCAATTATAGCTGATAGAAATATAGATCAGGATTTTGGAACAGGCGCTTTAAAACTTACTCCTGCCCACTCTCTTATTGATTATGAAATCGGATTAAAACATAATTTAGAAGTAGTCCAGGTTATCAATGAGAAAGGAAAGATGATTGCTCCCGCTCCCCTCTCATATCAAGGATTAAGCATACGAGAAGCAAGAGAAAAAATTATTGAAGATTTAAAAAAACAGAATCTTTTAGAAAAAGAAGAGAACTTTATTCATCAGCTTCCAAAATGCTACAGATGCGGAACAACAATAGAAGCAATTCCTTCATGGCAATGGTTTTTAAAGATGGATGAACTTTCAAAAAAAGCAATTAAAGCTGTAAAAACAGGAAAAATACAGTTCTTTCCAAAACGCTGGGAGAAAACATATTTTACTTGGCTTGAAAATGTAAAGGATTGGTGCATTTCCCGCCAGATTTGGTGGGGACATAAAGTCCCAATTAAAGGAGAAACTGATGTCCTTGATACTTGGTTCAGCTCTGCTCTATGGCCTTTTGCAACTTTAGGATGGCCAAAAAAATATTCAAAAGAGTTTTATCCGACAGACACATTATCAACTGCAAGAGATATTATAAATTTCTGGGTCAGCAGGATGATTTTCTCTGGATTGGAGTTCACAAAAAAAGTTCCATTTAAAAAAGTATATATTCATCCAACTATATTAACAAAAGACGGGAAAAGAATGTCAAAATCCTTGGGAACAGGGATAGACCCGTTGGAATTAATCGAAAAATACGGAGCTGATGCAGTACGGTTTGGAATTGCCTATCAAATAACCGAACTTCAAGATATGCGCTTTAGCGAAGACAGTATTATAATGGGAAAAAAGTTCTGCAATAAAATCTGGAATGCCAGCAGATTTGTAATGCAGCAGAATAAAGGATTAATCCAACTTTCAAATTTTAAGCCAAAAGAATATTCAAAGAAAGAAGATAAAAAAATTCTTAAATCTTTGAATAAAGTCATAAAAACAGTAAACAAAGATATTGAAGATTTTCATTTTGGAAATGCAGCTCGCACGCTTTATGATTTTTTCTGGCATGATTTTTGCGATGAATATATTGAAAAAGCCAAGGCAGATCAATCTGAAGAAAAAAGAAAAATCCTATTCTTTGTTCTTCTAAGCTCTCTAAAGCTTCTGCATCCTTTTATCCCTTTCATAACTGAAGATATTTATCAAAAATTACCAATAAAAGACAAAAAAGAGTGCCTAATGATTGAAGAGTGGCCAAAATGAAAAATAGAAAAAAAGACTTTTAAGGAATAAAACACAAATTATTAAATAAATAGTTATGTCATACGCTCTCTTATTATTTTTCGGACTTATCCCAAGTATTATCTGGTTATTGTATTATTTAAGAAAAGACAAGCATCCGGAATCAAATAAAAAGATAATAAAAGTTTTCTGTTTTGGAATGTTAATAGCAATCCCTACTGCTTTGATTGAACTTGGAGTATTGGACCAGATAAAAGTAATCAAAGATTTGCCAGTTTTCGCTTCAAATCCAATTTTGTTTTTAGCATTAAAATACTTTCTAGTAGTAGCTTTTTTTGAAGAATTAATGAAATACTTAATAGTTAAAAAAGAAGTTTTTTCTTCTCCAGAATTTGACGAACCAGTAGACACAATGCTCTATATGATAATTTGCGCATTGGGCTTTGCTGCCGTAGAAAACATCTTAACGCTACTTCCTCCAAAAGAAATAATAGAAGCTTTAAGCACAATATGGATAAGGTTTATTGGAGCCACTCTTTTACATGTACTGTGCTCAGGAATATTGGGATACTTTTTGGCTTTATCTTTCTTTGAAACGAAAAAAAGAGTTAGATTAACTGCAATTGGATTAATTTTAGCAATATCCTTGCATGGACTCTACGATCTATCTATAATGACAGAAGGAAGTTTAAGCGTACTAGGACCTATAATCATATTAATAGGATTGGCTATTTTTATTTCTTTTGGATTTAAAAAAATTAAAAAATTAAAAAGCGTATGCAAAATATAAAAAAAGAATGGGAGCCGTTGTCGGAAAAAGGAGCAGAATTGTCTATTGACCTTTATGAAACAGATGACGATATAGTCCTTCAATCAACTATCGCCGGAATAAAAGCAAAAGATCTGGATATTTCAATTGAAAATAATATGCTAATAATAAAAGGAGTTAGAAAGAAGCCAGAAAGCGACTCATTTAAAAAGTATCTATACCAGGAATGCTATTGGGGACCGTTCTTAAAAAAGATAATTCTTCCAGAAAAAATTGATTCTAATAAAATTAAAGCAATTGTTGAAGAAGGAATATTGACTGTAAGAGTTGCAAAAATTGAGAAAAAGAATAAAAAGAAAATTGAAATTGAAGAAAAAGATTAAATAGAAAACGCTCCAAAAGGAGCGTTTTCTATTTGACGTCTAAAACTAGTGTCCTCGGTGGGAGTCGAACCCACAACCCTTTCAGGATAGCGTCCTAAGCGCTACGCGTATGCCAATTCCGCCACGAGGACAATATGCGGAAAAGGTATTATTAAGTATTATCTTAACCGCCAAGAATGCTTCTAACTACTGCAACAAGACCTTTTGCTGCTACACCTACTGCCACACCGACCAAGGCCCAAATTAGCCATTGTCTTGCAGAAGATACTTTTTCAGAAGACCCTTGAGCAGTAATAAATTGTATTCCACCGATTATTAACACAATAGCAGCAAGTCCCATTAAAATTGCAAAAGCCCAATCAGCAATAGTATCAAGCATATCTAACAAATCGGCACCACTCTCAAATATTGGTTCTATTGGCTCATCAGGTATTTCTGGTGCTGCTAATGCTAATGCAGGAAAAACTAAAAATGTTAGCAAAAAGAATGCTGGTAATATCTTTTTCATTTAATTATCTATAATTTATTGGTTTCTTCCGACCTTTAAAGATTTTTTAACAGTTTTTATCTTCTGGAAAAGAAATTCTTTACTAATCATACCAAATACTAAAAGATTTTTAAAGTAAGTTACTGGATCTTCTTTAACTCCCAATATGTCTTTTAATACAAGAACAAGCCCTTTAGCTGCTATTACAATAGCCAATCCAATAGCAGTATAAAGCATTACGCTCTTTCCTTTTGTTACTTTTGCTGAATCGCCAGAAGAAGTCATAAAAAGAAATCCGCCAACTAAAAACATTATTGGAGCAACTGCTAATCCTAAGTAGAAGATGAAATTAATAAGGCCGTCAATTAAAGCAGTAACTGAAGTAGCATTTAAAGGATTACCCAAAGTAACGCTTATACTGCTTCCTCCATTACTTCCACCATTGCTTCCATTTCCACCATTTTCTTCTCCATCCACTCCTCCTATATATCCAGAACATTTTGACACATCAAAAACGCAGTCCTCGCAAAGCAAAGTTCCTTCTGTAAACCCAAAATCAGAACAATCTTTTCCATCTAAATTGGTCCCAGAACACTGTTCTCTCTCTTCTATAATATTATTACTATCATCGCAGTCTTGAACTGCTTGAAGACAGTCCTCTCTATCCATACACCTGTTCTCTCCTGGAACATTGCATTCGCTTTCACTTTTAGCAGGATCACATCCTGAAGGACCACAAATATCTTGTACTTTATAAGGTTCGCAATCTCCTCCTCCACAATAACTATCCCTTATCCATTTGCAAGGCAAATCTTCTGGTTCAAGACATGCTCCGTTTTCACACCCAGCCGTACAATTAACGATATCGGATATCGACTCGGAACAAAGACACAATGACGATTGAGGATCATTAACACATCGAATGCGGTAAAGAGTATTTCCTTCGCAAACG
>Ga0307992_1001573_pt1 | contig 13444 bp, 12 predicted proteins | sample EllFjometagen133_FD_203162 | JGI IMG/M metagenome (GOLD analysis project Ga0307992, IMG submission 203162) | Marine microbial communities from Ellis Fjord, Antarctic Ocean - #133 | ecosystem: Environmental > Aquatic > Marine > Unclassified | place: Southern Ocean | collected 2014-10-08
TCATAATAAGAGTAAAGAGCTCGTTTATGATACTGTTCGTATCTTTGATTTTGAAAACCCTGAAAACAATGATTTTTTTGCAGTTAACCAGTTTACTGTAATAGAAAATCGAGTAGAAAAAAGACCTGACGTTGTTATTTTTGTAAATGGACTACCTTTAGTTGTCTTTGAATTGAAAACAGCATCTGATGATGAAGTAACCTTAAAACATGCCTATAGACAGATTAAGAACTATCAAAGTAAGATTAGTAACTTATTTGTTTATAATGCCTTTAATGTGCTTAGTGATGGTTTACATGCGAAAGCAGGAACACTGACATCTTTAGAAGATAGATACATGACATGGAGAACAATTGATGGTGAAACGATTGCACCTAAATCACTACCACAGTTAGAAACGCTAATAAAAGGGATGTTTGATAAACATATATTTATGGATTTATTAAAACAGTTCATTTTATTCCAAGAAAAAGATAATGATTATATAAAAATACTAGCTGGTTATCATCAGTACCACGCTGTGAATACAGCTTTGAAAAGTACAGTTTCAGCAACTAGTGAATCTGGAGATAGACGAATAGGTGTAGTATGGCATACGCAAGGTAGTGGGAAGTCACTATCTATGGTTTTCTATGCAGGAAAAATGGTTATTTCACAAGAATTATCAAATCCAACTATTATTGTTATTACCGATAGAAACGATTTAGATGATCAACTATTTTTAACATTTGCTAAATCTAAAGACTTGTTACGTTCTATTCCACAACAAGCAGAATCAAGAGACCATTTGAAAGAACTGCTAAATGGCCGTGATTCAGGTGGGATTATATTTACAACAATACATAAATTCTCACCAAATGAGGATGGAACAGTTGATGCTTTAACAACTCGTAAAAATGTGATTGTTATGGCAGATGAAGCTCATAGAAGTCAATATGGATTTAAAGCTGAAGTTGTGAAAACAAAAGATGAAGCTTATGAAAAATATGGATACGCAAAATATATGAGAGATAGTCTACCTAATGCATCTTATATTGGGTTTACAGGAACTCCTATTGAAACAACAGATAAGAATACAAGAGCAGTCTTTGGTGATTATATTGATGTATATGATATGTCTCGTGCAGTAGAAGATGGAACAACAGTTAAAATCTTCTATGAGAGTAGAATTGCGAAGATTGATTTTACAGAAGAATATACATTAGTAGATGAGAATTATGATGACATCACAGAATACCAAGAAGATGTACAAAAAGAAGGCCTGAAGCGTAAATGGGCTAGATTAGAAGCAATTGTTGGTTCTAAACCAAGAATAGAAACTATTGCTAAAGACATCGTTGAACATTTTGAAATAAGACAAGCAGCTATGACAACCTCAGTTGGTAAAGGTATGATAGTCGCTATGTCTAGAAGAATTGCAGTTGAACTTTATGATGAAATTGTTAAACTAAGACCTGACTGGCATAGTACTGATCTAATGAAGGGTAAAATAAAAGTTGTAATGACTGGTAGCTCTTCTGATCCAAATGAATGGGAACAGCATATCGGTAATAGGACAACAAGAGAAACTTTATCTAGAAGAATGAAAGACAATAATGATGAATTAGAGTTGGTTATTGTTCGAGATATGTGGCTTACCGGTTTTGATGTGCCAAGTATGCATACTATGTATATTGATAAACCTATGCAAGGACATAACCTGATGCAAGCTATTGCTAGAGTTAACCGAGTATTCAGAGAAAAACAAGGTGGGCTTGTTGTTGATTATATTGGGATTGCAGATAACCTTAAAAAAGCATTGACACAATATACAGATAAAGATAGAGAACAAACTGGAGTAGATACAGAACTTGCAGTTTCTGTAATGATGGAAAAATTAGAACTTGTAAGAGAAGTTCTACATGGCTTTGATTACTCACTATACTTCAGTGGTAAACACACAGAGAAACTACAAACAATAATGGGAACAATTGATTATATTGTTGGTTTATCAGTGAGACGCAAAGATGATTACATCAAACTAACATCAGAACTAACAAAAGCTTATTCGTTGTGTGCTACAACAGAAGAAGCGGAACAATATAACATCGAAATTGGATTCTTTAAAACAGTACGTGCAGGAATTATAAAACTTCAAAGTGAAGATAATCCTGGTAAAAAAACGCAAGATCAATTGGATAGAGAATTAAATCAGTTGATTTCTAAATCATTAAAATCTGATCAAGTAATCGATATTATGTCTGAAATAGGATTAGCTAAACCAGACATATCAATTTTATCTGATGAGTTCTTAGAAGAGTTTAAAAACATGGACCATAAAAATGTTGCAGTCGAACTCTTGAAAAGATTAATACAAGGTAAGATTAGAGCATTTTCTCGTAAAACAATCGTTCAATCAAAGTTATTTTCTGAGATGTTAGGAGACGCACTAAATAGATATCAAAATAGGCTTATTGATTCAACGGTAATCATTCAAGAACTTATTAACCTAGCAAAAGAAATAACCAAAGCAGCTGAAGCAGGAAAAGAATCTGGACTCTCTGAAGATGAATATGCTTTCTACCAAGCGTTAGCATCTAATATGACTGCACAAGAAGTAATGGGAACTGATATATTAAAAGAAATAGCAAAAGAATTAACTCAAAAGGTTAAATCGAGTGCTACTGTAGACTGGAATATAAGAGATTCAGTTCGAGCAAAAATTAGATTTGAAATTAAAGTACTACTAAAAAAATACGATTATCCACCAGATGATCCAAATGATCCGAATAACTATGATAAATCAGTTAAATTAATTATGGAACAAACTGAACTGATTTGTGAAAACGAGATGTAATAGATTAAGACTGGAAGGGGTAAAATATATGGATTTAAAAAGTACAGATTTAGATAAGTATATAGTTGATTCAATTGGTAAACAATTTACCCATGATACTCTCAGGATAACTTCTTTATCAGAATATGTTGATGGAGTTACAAAATTAACAAAGATGAAAGAAACTGGATTGAAACATGTCATTACCTTTAGGGGACATGCATCCACTCAGTGGGAACTAACACCTGTTATAAAAAGATTAGGGTTAGAAAAACATGAAAAAGAAATAATTGATTTATTTAAAGTGGAAAAAACAGAAGAATATAACTCATCAATGAGCTCACTTGACATAGTAGCAAAAATGCAACATTATGGCTATCCTACAAGACTAGTTGACTTTACAGAAAACCCATTAATTGCTCTTTATTTTGCATGTCAATCTAATGACAATTATGATGGTAGAGTAATTGTAAATGAAGGATATCTTGATCTGCATTTTGATATTCCATTTGTAAATGCGCTATTTGGAATGATAGATAAGTACTCCTTTGCATTGTATGAAAAAAACATAGAAGAGTTTGATGATTTCGTAAAAGGAATAGTTAATTTACCGCAGCTTAAAGAAGATCAAGGAATTCATAAGTTCTTAGATATTATTTACAATTTTGGGAGAAGTGGGATAGTTACTATGCCATATAGAATATCTGATAGACAAAAAGCACAAAAGAGTACTTTCTTAATATTCCCAGATAATATTGTTAGTCCAACTGATGGAATGCCAATCGATATAAGTGAAGCGATGATGAGTCCAGGTTGGGATAGAAAGCTGGCCAAGAATGTATTTGATAATTCAATCTATAAACCAAAAAAATTGAACAGTAGATTTAATAGTATAATCATTCCTGAAGACTGTAAAAAAGATATCTTGAATGACCTATCATTGATTGGTGTCGACAAAGCGTCTTTGTTTCCAGAACTTGAATATTCAGCTGAAGTTTTTATAGAGAAATTAAAGAAAGAATATAGATAACCAAATTGAATAAATGAATAGCGACCCAGCTCTTAATTGAGTTGAGTCGCTTTTTTTATTTGTGCTTTTTCTCTTGGAGTTCTTTATCAATTTTGTCCTTATTCTTGTAATAAAAATCATTGAAGTGTATATGTCTAATTAGAGGAGTAAACATTGGTGGATGGGATTTTGACTCCATAAATTCATTTCCATTAACAGAATCTTCTTTGCTCAACTGAAAATTAAACGTTTTCCCATCAAAATATCCATATCCCATCAAAATGTCATGTCCATATTTAATTCTTTCACTTGAAGTCATTTTTGATATAGCCTCAATTGTAACTTCATTAGTTGGTTTATATGCTGACATTATGCTCATAAACATATATCCAATAATATCATCATGATATACAAGTTGAGTTTGCTCTCTAATAAGCCTATAAATTCTTGCTTTTGATGTGGGTTGCACAAGATGATGTCTATGTGTCTTGTCTCTATTAAAAGTATAAAACTCAATGGCCATACCATCTTGTCCGGTTAGTTTCCAAACTTCATTAAACATACGAAACAAATTTTTAAAATTAGCTTCCATAGGAGCTTTTTCACATAAATATGGGTGATTGGCCATTTCCATTTTTAATTGATGACCCTCTTTACTTGTTCCATCTTTCATAACCAATCTCATGACTACTGATGGAGCATAATCTACAATATCTTTTTCTGGGAAATAAGTACCATCGACAACATATTGAATTGTAGACATTTCGAGCTGTGGTATAGAATTATTTATTTCATTAGATATATTTTTTAAATCAGAGTATTCTGCATCAATATTAAGTTCAATTGATTCAAAAATTGCTAGTGATTGAAAACAGATATATAATGCATGATCCATCATATTGCCTTCTTGACCAGTTATGGAAAATGAAATTCTTTGTGTGAAGAAAATTTCATTAACAGGATAGAATTCAAGCTCTTTGAATGCCTTAAGAATTCGTTTATGTTCATCTTTCTCGAAAATACGAATAGATAAGTCTAAATCTTTATCTTTAAATTTATAGTTGTCGTATATTGTGAAGTGTATTTCCTTAATAAGATCAATAGGTAAAGCTCCTATTTCTGTAGTTCTTTTTAAAAAAATATCAATTGGCTCATCACTTTCGTTCAATTTGCTAAGAACATATTTGTATATTCTTTTACCTTCTAGGTTACATCTGGACTCGTACACTCTAAATGCTTTGTATATGTTACTGAAGAAGCTCTCAAATGGTTCTTGTAATGATAATATGTCTTCTTGAACTCTTATAGACGATAATGATGTTATTGCATGATATAAGTATTGTTTTGCAGACGATAATGCCTTTTCATTCGCATTTTTAATTGTTCCATTACCATATTGGTCTATTAGTATTTCATATATTGATTCAGCAGTAGTAGGTAAGTTGTCATCGCCATATTTAATATAATTTTCGAATTGATTCGCTAAGGCTTCAGTGAAAATACTGAAGTCTTTTTTTATGTCTTCAGGTATTTCGAATGCATTTAACAAATCGTTGAAGTGATTTTCATTTATATGTTCTTCAAAGAAACTAGATACTTCTTCAAAGTTGCTTTCTTTTAAAACAAATGTTCTTAATTCATCATTTAGAGGTTTAGTGCCGTTAAGAATCTTCTTACAATAGTCTTCTGTATATGTAAAATTAGAACTGCAGATATTAAATAATTGCAAGACAAAATCACCTTGTTTGGTTATTTTTGTGTTTTTTACATTATATATTTTTTGTAAGAATAAACTGAATTTCATATGAAACACTCCTTCAATAAAATAACAGTCCCTATCTGGGACTAGGAATTTACACTATTATAAGTTTATAAGTTCAAATCGTGTAGATTTATTCTATATTATTATATCACTTTTAGATTCATAAATACACACGATTATCAGAACTTAATTGCGCAAATGTACTTCACAGCCTTTGCTCGGTTGGTCGTAATGAAGTACAAAACAATTGAATAAAGCAGTTCAGTCGATTACGAGGATAGTCCTGCAAATTGAAATGGATATATTCATCCGTTCTCTTTGCTGACGCCAATGAACTGTCTATATAACGAGAGAAGAATATCTCCATTTCAGAACTAAATCTGATTTGGAGGTATTTTTTATGAAATTATCAAAAGAAGTGAAGAATGAAAATCCTAAAATATACGGGTATGGGAGTGTAGAAGCACTACAAAACGATCCTGAGAATCAACTACAAAACTGGATCATTATCAAGGATGGTGATAATGAAACAAGGTTTATACCTTGTACAGAGGAGTATTATCATTTGCATAGAAATGATGAACGAAATGAAAAACGTAGAAAAGATACTGAGTCAAGATGTATGATTCCATCTACTAAATTTGGTCTTGTTAAATGTAGGGTAGATTGTAACCAATGCAACAAGACACGAACTGGCTTTTCTATATCTATGGATTATATGTATGACAATTATGAACTCGAATTTACTGATGACTCATTTATAAAAGAACAAGAAAAGGAAGCAGAAAAAGAGTTGAGTGAGCGAATTTGGAACTTTGTAAGTGAGTTTGAATCAACTGATCAGCAAATCATAAAGCTCTTTAACAAAGGTGAAACAGATGCCGCAATTTCTGAAATTGTTAAGAAATCAAGAAGTATGGTTCAGATGAGAAGGGTACATTTGATTAATCTTTTGAAAGAAAAAATAAAAAAGTATGAGTAATCTTGGCAAATCACTTGAAACCTTGCCATTTATCCTATGAAGGAGGTTGTTAAATGAAAAAAGAAGAAGTCGGCAAGAAACCATATCTTACTGACAAAGACTTAACTGAAGCATTGTTGCTTATTAGTGAAACAGCTAAAACACTGGCACTAGAAGTGATGTTGTTACCAGAAGAAAAAAATAAAGGAGATGAAAAGGATGTCAGAGAAAAATGAAAAAGGTATTAAAATGTCAGAAGTTACTATTAATAATTTGGAAAATATGACTATGGATTGGAATGATTCTATTGAAAATGATGGTATAGAGTTTGTTCATTTACCTGATGGAGAATACAACTTCACTGTAACAAGGTTTGAGCGAGGAAGATTTACAGGTAGCGAGAAACTTCCACCATGCAATAAAGCAATAATAACATTACAAATAGACAGTTCTGAAGGTGTTACTACATTGAAAATTAATTTGCTGTTAGTACGCTCTCTTGAGTGGAAGATAGCGCAGTTCTTTAGAAGTATTGGACAGAAAAAACAAGGTGAAAAATTGACAATGAATTGGAACAAAGTCTTAGGTTCAAAAGGAAGAGCATACATTAAACAAAAAACATACACCACATCAAGTGGAGATGAACGAGTTTTTAACGATGTGGATCGTTTCTTAGATTATAAAGAAGACGTAGAAAATCCTGATGATCTTCCATTTTAGGAGGATGTGAATGGACACTATATTAGAAGCATTACAACAAATTGATGTATCAAGATTAACCTATCAAGAATGGATAAACATAGGAATGGCAATCAAAGCAGAAGGTTATGATTGCTCAGTATGGGACGATTGGAGTAAGAATGACAGTCGTTACAAAGCTGGAGAGTGTAGCAGGAAATGGGAGACATTTAATGGTGTAGCTGAACCTCTAGCAGGAGGAACTATTATCAAGATGGCAAAAGATACAGGTTGGGAACCGAAAATTGGTGTAATGGAATGGGATGACATCATTGAATATGATGGAGATGGTACTATTTATGACCCAACAACAGAATTTAGTTCTACTGAACAGTTAATAACTTATCTTGAAACGCTATTTAAAGAAGAAGAGTATGTTTCTTATGTAACGAATGATGTATGGCAGGACTCAGAAGGTAGATGGATGCCTGGAAAAGGATACTACGATAGAACAGCACAAGAACTAATCAATGAACTGAAAAAGAACCCTGATGATATAGGAGCTGTTATAGGTGATTGGAAAGATGAATGTGGAGCGTGGATAAGGTTTAATCCGGTAGATGGAAAAGGTATCAAGAATGATAACATTACTCGATTTTCATATGCTTTAGTTGAATCGGATGACATGCCAATCTCTGAACAAGATGCACTGTATAGAAAATTGAAACTACCAATTGCATGTTTAGTTCATAGTGGTTTAAAGAGTCTTCATGCCATTGTAAGAATAGATGCGAAAGATGGTCTAGAGTATCGTAAAAGAGTAGAATACTTGTATGATTTTCTGGCGAAAAACGGATTCAAAGTAGATAGAGCAAATAGGAATACATCAAGGTTATCAAGGATGCCTGGTGTCACTCGCAATGGAACTATTCAAACATTAATTGATACAAATATTGGAAGAAGAAACTGGAATGAATGGTTAGACTTTACAGAAGGTAATGATGATGAATTACCTAAATTCATAAGTTTAGGGAATGCATTAGTTGACTTGCCAGAATTACCCGAAGTACTTGTAGAGGGTATTGTCAGATTAGGTCATAAAATGATTATATCAGGACCATCAAAAGCGGGTAAGAGTTTCTTATTAATGGAGTTATCTGTAGCACTAGCAGAAGGTCAAAAATGGATTGGATTCCAATGTAAAAAGTCAAAAGTATTATATGTGAATTTAGAAATAGATCCAGCTAGTTGTATTCATCGATTCAATGAAATCTACAAAGCACTTAAGATTGCATCTAAAAATGGAAACAATATTGTGATCTGGAATCTAAGAGGTGAGGCGATGCCTTTAGACAAACTAGTTCCTATATTAATAAGAAGAGTCATTAATCAAGATTTTTCCGCTATAATTATAGATCCCATCTATAAAGTAATAACAGGTGATGAAAACAATGCATCAGACATGGCAGCATTCACTAATCAGTTTGATAAGATATGCAAAGAAACAGGATGTACTACAATATATAGTCATCACCATTCAAAAGGTGCTCAGGGTAACAAAAAAGCAATGGATAGAGCATCAGGTTCAGGAGTCTTTGCACGTGATCCTGACGCACAGCTGGATATTATTCAATTAGAAACTACAGATGAATTCATGTTAAGTAATGCAGATGATCCTGATTCCACAGCATGGAAACTAGAAAGTAGTCTAAGAGAATTTAAGAACATAAAACCAAGAAGATTTTGGTTTGAATATCCTATACATAAAATTGATTCACTTGGGGTGCTAGATAAAGTTTATGCAACTGGAGATCCTCTGAACAACTTATCAAAAAGTAGCAAACGTAAACAAACATCAGAAGACCGAAAAATGGATTTTGATACTGCATATGATATACACCAAATTAAAGGTAGCTGTGATATCTCTGAAATAGTAGAGTATTTAGATTTATCAGAAATTACAATTAAAAAAAGAATTAAAGAATTTGGTGATGAATATGTATACTCTAAAGGTCGCATCATTCGAATTGAACGAGAAGAATCATAACAAAAGGACAAGTTTTCCTTTAGACAAAAATTTATCGTATATAGGAGAAAATTCCTATCGATAATAAATTGTCAAAAGGACTTATATATATAGTAGGTGTAACATCAACTCGCTGACGCATGTTTGTAGGATAGGGTCACTGACCTTCCCTATCCCAAACAGATGCATCATCGTCAGCATCAGCCTATTGAAGTAAATTTGAAAAGGAGAAAGAAATATGATAAAAAGCAATAAACCTTACACAAATGAAAACGGATGGGAAGACAGTGAATTGCTTTCTGATATTCCCAAAGAAGAACAAGAAGAAGTACTATCTTGGATTAGTAATGGAATACATCCAAGAAAAACAATTAATCGTTGCTGTACAAGTTATGGTTTGAAACATGTTCTGCAAGGTGATACTGGTATATATCTTACAAATAACCAGTTTAAAGATGCGATGATGATTAGTGGTTATAAAACGGATAATCCCAACAGACTAAATTGGTATTTTAACATAAGTAGTAAGTCACACATTTTCACTAGAAAAAGACGTTATTAATCCCGTACGTCAGAAACGAGGTAGAAGATGACAGTAAAAGAATATCTTAGTAGATATCACAAAACGAAACAAAAGATTGAATTGTTAAAGCAACAAGTAGAAGAGTATATGCGTCTTGCTAACTCAATTCCTGGAATAAACTTTGATACCATTCGTGTGGATGGAACCAAAAGTCTAAAAGCACCATTTGAAAAGTGGATTCAAAAGACACTAGACAATGAGTTGTTGATTAAAGAGCTAGAAAGAAAGATCCCAATCATCAAAGGTGAAATTATTACAGTAATTGAAGTATTAGAAAACAAACACTATGGTATGGTACTTCTTCACAGATATATTGATTGGATGACCTGGAGTGAGATATCTAACAAATTGTATTGTTCAGTCTCTACTATTAAAAGGTGGCATAAAAATGCCTTAAATTTAGTGATAATCTAGAAAAACAATGTATAATGTAAATAACAGATTATTTCTATTGGGGGAGTTTATAATGGCTAAAGTAAATTTTGAATTTGATATAAGTGAAGAGATAATAATTGGTCTTATTTCTGGTAAATACATTAGAACTGGTGGGGTAATAAGAGACACTGCTGGCCGAATTGTACTGATATTAAAAGATGGTGTAAGTAATAATTCATCAGAAGCAACTGCTAATGCTATGCAGTCTGTAGATGTTGCTAGTGCCGCTGAGTCAGCTGCAAAAGTTGCTATAAAAGATGGATCAAGAGTTGCTTTAGGAAAAAACATCGCAATGGGAGCTCTAGTTGTTGCAGGACTGACAGCTGCAGGTATTGGTACATATAAATTGGTTACATACTTAAAAAAACATAAAGAAGATAATAAATCAGTTGAAGTTTTGAGTGAAAACTATGTTGTATTTGAAAACAATCCAGAGTTGATAGAGTATTTTAATAATATGCAAACTCAAAATATGACTCTGAAGTCAATTAGGGAAATCAGTAAGTTTTTTGTAACATATAGTAACGGTGAAGTAGATATCGAGATAACTGATGAAGAGCTAAAAGCTATTAGAAACGTAATTGTGAGATACACAATTAAATTGTGTGAGGTAAATGAATTTGGTATAGAAAATAGAGAATTTGATACTGAAACTAGTATAAAAGATGCTAACGATTTACTTGAAGAGATATTATTTGCAACAAAAATACAAGAAGATGTATTAACCACCGCGTAAGAAGAACTACATTGAACCTGTATGAACCCCTTTGAACTATTGTGAATTTGTCAAGGGTGTGATAGTATTATAATGAGCAAGGCGTATAACACATGGAATACTGGCATAACAACCAGCCTAGAAATGAGAAGAATTCAGAAATGGATTCTTTTTTGTTTTTGCAGAGATACTTGTAGTATTCCAACTGGTGAATTATTACAGTTTTATGTAAACAGTTGGAGTGATAGAAATGAAAGGAAAAATGCTTGATACATATGAGCGTTGGGAGAAATCTGGGCATCTAAATAGTAAACTTAAGGCAATATCCGAAATGATATCAAAAAGAGCTACTCAAAGACAAGTATCCGAATACTTAGGTGTAACGGAAAAAACGATCATAAAGTTAAGAAAAGTGCATAAAAGATTAGATAATGCCTTTCAGTTTGGTGATGAAGAGTTAAAGCAAAAACTAGTTGATGCTATTTATCAACGTGCTGTTGGGTTTGAGTATGAAGAATCACAAACAGTAATTGAGGAAACAAAGACAGGTACGAGAAAGCGTATCACGAAATATAAGAAACAATCTTTACCAGATATTCAAGCAATTAAGTATTTGTTGATTACTAAGTTTGGTATTGAGTATAACGAGAAGAAAGCTGAAATTGAGCTTATGGAAAAACGCCTAGAAAAAGGTGAGGAGGTTTGGATCAATGAATATAGTGATGAAACAAGTATCGGTACTCCAAGAGTACGAAAACAATCCAAGAAACAACGATGAGGCAATAAACGCTGTTGCTAACTCAATTAAAGAGTTTGGATTCAAAGTACCAATTGTAGTAACAAGCGATAACGTCATTATTGCTGGACATACCCGCTTAAAAGCCTCTGTGTCGCTTGGTTTAAAAGAAGTGCCGTGTATTATCGCAGATGACTTAAACGACGAACAAATCAAAGCTTTTCGCTTAGCTGATAATAAGACAGCTGAACTAGCAACATGGGACTTATCAAAGCTTGAAGAAGAACTAGATGGCCTTGATATGGACATGCTTCAGTTTGGGTTTGAGGAAATGGAAGCATTACTTCCTGATAACGCAGCTGATGATGATTTTGATGTTGATGATGAAATACCTGAAGAACCATTCTCACTACCTGGTGATATTTATGAGTTAGGGCCACATAGAGTTATGTGCGGTGATTCAACCGAACCAAAACAAGTTGCAACATTGCTTGATGGAAAAGTTGTAGATATGATTTTTACTGATCCACCATATAATGTGGATTATGAAGGAACAGCAGGAAAGATTAAGAATGACAAGATGGAAGATGATAACTTCTATCTTTTTTTATACAGTGCTTTTCAGAATATGTTTGAACATACTAAAGCTGGAGGAGCAATCTATTGTTGCCATGCAGATACCGAAGGACTCAACTTTAGAAACGCATACAAGAATGCTGGTTTCAAATTAGCTGAATGTTTAGTATGGGTTAAGAATGCATTAGTACTTGGTAGACAAGATTATCACTGGCGACATGAACCTATTCTTTATGGATGGAAAGAGGGAGCAGCTCATTACTTTATTGATGATCGTTCTCAAGATACCATTTGGGAATATAACAAACCTAGAAAGAATGAAGAACATCCAACGATGAAACCTTTAGAGCTTGTTGGTAAAACAATTAGTAATTCATCAAGACGACATGAAACAATCCTAGATCTATTTGGAGGTTCAGGTTCAACGATGATAGCAGCTGATCAACTTGATCGTAAATCTTTCTTAATGGAACTTGATGAAAAATATGTAGATGTTATAGTGAAACGTTATATTAAACACAAACAATCAAATGAGGACTGTTATTTGATTAGAGATGGAAAAAGGTCTCCAATTAGCGATTTTGATTACTTTGAAAATAAGTCACTATAGTGAAAATATAACTTGCTATTTAGTCCCTTTAGAGTGATATATAGAGTAACAAAACAAAGGAGGCTATTTATGTTTAAGGAATTTAATGCACATCCTAAAGGCATCAAGACATCAGATTGTGTAGTAAGAGCAATCGCCATAGCAACCGACACTGATTACTTAGAGTGTCGCAGGGAACTAAATCGAAAGAAACGAGAACTTGGCTATTCAAGTTACAAAGACACGAAGTTCTTGTATGATTATTTGAAAGGTTATCCAAGACTGATTTTTAAAGCAATAAAAGGAGAACCTAGAGTTAAAGGTAGTGACTTTACAGAGTTACATCCAAAAGGGACTTATATCTTAAAAATGGCTGGACATATTACAGTTTGTATTGATGGAGTGATTCTTGATACATGGGATTGTTCTTACTGTTCAGTCTATACGGCATGGGAGATAAACAAATGAAAGTAAACTTTATTAGAAAAGCAACGCCTGAAGAACTTCTTCCACAAGATGAATTCATCATTGAAAAAGAGATAATCATTGATTCAGATTT
>Ga0307992_1001574_pt1 | contig 13441 bp, 13 predicted proteins | sample EllFjometagen133_FD_203162 | JGI IMG/M metagenome (GOLD analysis project Ga0307992, IMG submission 203162) | Marine microbial communities from Ellis Fjord, Antarctic Ocean - #133 | ecosystem: Environmental > Aquatic > Marine > Unclassified | place: Southern Ocean | collected 2014-10-08
TTTATTTTTATTTCTGAGCATCTTTATTTTATTGGCATCTCCGGTTAGTGCACTGGAAGATGTTATAGATAAAGACTGCAATATAAAAGATGAGGTTTTTGATAGGGATTGGAAAAAGTACTCTGATTTAGAGAACACGCCGCTCACCTTTAAAGAACATCCTCTCACGGCAAGAAGCCGGGAAACACAAAAATACTACGCCACGCAGTCGGAGATAGTTGATGCCGAACTTCAGATATTTTTTCTGAAAAGAGACATGGAGATTGACCGCCTTATGCGCCTTGAATTGAAGGAATATAAAAAAGCACTTGTGGAGGGGCACAGGAAAAATTTATTAAAGAGTTTTTGTAGGTTGTCATTCCTTACAGTTCATACGTCATATGAGGCATACCATACAGGTAAATCCCTGTTTGGAACACCTACCTCTCCCGGTGGCGCCTATGGTAATCTGTTTATCACCACGAGTGCTGTTTCGGCGATAGGATCAACACTCAAAATTATAAATACTTACAAAGCTATGGCTCCTCCAAAGTCATCAGCACTTGCTAATAATACACAAGGCATAACTAATGTATTAGATGATGCAACTCTGAATATAGCTCTTGAAACGGTTGAAAGTCTTGGAGATCCAAAGAAAATTGCTCTTGAAGTTGTTACGCAGATAATGAAAGCAGCACCGATACCCACATCTGCCAATGAGTGGAAGTTGACTGAGGACGATTTTAACATTCTAAGGACAGAGCATCTCAAAAATAAAGAACTCGATAAGACAATAGCGGAAAGTTATAAAGTGAACTTAGAAAGGAACGATAAAGTCAAAGAATTAGAAGTCCAGATTAAAGGATTGAAAATAGAACTCGCCAAACGGGAGGTAAATGAGAAGAGCAGGGTAAAGGATTTATTAGTGGATAATTGCAAGGAAGGAGAGAAGGAAGCAGAGGACGAAGAATGCGATTCCGAGCATCTTTGTTTGTGTGATAATGAAAATGACTGCATGACTGCCGGTGGTTACTGGTATAATGGTCAATGTAATGACCTGGAAGAAGACACTTTTGCAGGAGAATGTAATTGTCCAATTTCAGCAGGAGCGAAACATATTGTAACAGACACCGGGGATTATTGGGAGATAGAAGGCAAGACGGTTGGTCTATATCAGAGATGGTATGACATTGAAAAAACGAAGAAACGTGATTTCACCTGTCGCGACGCTGAAGGTAAAATACAGGGATTATCTATTGGATGGTATGAAGATGGTACGCTCAAGAGCGAGTGTAATTACAAGGATGGTAAGAGGGAGGGAGTATCGAAGGAATGGTATGAAGATGGTACGCTTAAGAGCGAGTATAATTACAAGGATAACAAAATGGATGGAATGTGTAGGAAATGGCATAAAAGATCTGGACCGCTCTATATCGAGGGTAATTACAAGGACGATAAAAGGGAGGGAGTATTTAAACAGTGGCGTAGTGATGGTACGCTCAGGAACGAGTGTATTTATGAAAATGGTAAAGAGGTTGAATGCAAGTATTAATTAGCACGAAATTCATATAAGAACAGGGGGTGGCTGTACTAGCTCAATGTTTGGGTAATTTTTTGCGGAAAACCTGTAGAATTTAAGGAGTTTTTTAACGGAGCCAGAAAATATCCAGTCCTTTGGCTCTGGTAAGCGGCGCGAATGTTGCAAAGGATTAAATACAAAGGATTAAATAGGGACACTGTAGATTCAAGTTGCTAATGCAATAATTTATTAAAAACCTCATGTGGCGTTAAAAATTCTAAAGTTTTCCGCGGCCGGTCGTTTAACATATCCTGTGCTCGTTTGATATTTTTAAGTGAAACTTTTGAAAATTCTGTACCTTTGGGAAAAAATTGACGAATCAAAGCGTTGGTATTTTCATTGGTACCTCGTTCCCAAGGTGAGTGTGGATGCGCAAAGTAAACTTGAATCTGCGTGCTTCTGGTAAAAAGTTTATGTTCTGCCATTTCCTGGCCTTGGTCATAGGTTAAAGAACGCTTTAAGCCTTTTGGAAGATGCTCAAATTCTTTAGCGAAAGATTCTCGTACTGCTGTAGCATCTTTAGCTTTAAGCTTTAACCAAGAAGGTCATACGTGTGGTTCGTTTTAACTAAAGTACCCAAAGCAGAACCATTATTATGCCCCATGAGAAGATCGCCTTCCCAATGGCCGGGAATAATTCGGTCTGCTACTTCAGCAGGATGTTCTTCAATGCTTATATAGTTCTGTATAGGGCAGGATTTCTGATGAGATTTGCCGCGTATTCGGCGGTTTATATGCCGGCGCCTTAAACATTTAACTAATTCTTTACGTAAGGCGCCACGTGGTAAAACATATAAATACGAATAGATACTTTCATTCTTAACATAAGCTCTTTAATTTAAATAATATAAAGGAATTTTCATTTAATGATTTACAATCGATAATTGCCAGTAGCCTCCGGTTGATATAAAATTTCTTCGACCTTCAATTTCGTTGCTCCTGCCGGCACTTTCCATTCAATGATATCTCCAACTTTATAACCAAGCAATGCGGTGCCAATTGGTGCTAAAATAGAGATTTTGCCCTGGTCAGCGTTAGAGTCATCAGGAAAAACTAGCCAACAAATCATTTCTTTCTGCGCATTTATGTCCCTTAGGCGAACCTTAGAATTCATCGTAATAACATCATGGGGAACATCTCGAGAATTAACCACTTCTCCCTTATTTAATTCATCCTCTAATTCTCTTAAATACTTTTTGTCTTCATTATCGAACTCTCTCGCCACCTTTATCAGTTCTCTTAACCTCTTCATATCATTATCGGTAATATAAATTAGTTTTTTTGACATAAGACTATTCTCCTTTTTATACCTTAAAACGGTTATACAAATTATATAAAAAAACAACACAAAGGGTTATGATCATAAATTTATAACCGGATAGATCGGTTAAAAAAGGGGTCTGCGATAAAAGCAGCATTCCCCGAAAAGAGACAAAAAAAAGGAATGTACTACTAAACCTATCCCCTGTGTATCAAATATATCACGAGTGTAAGAAAATATCAAAGGGTGATTACAAACACGAATAGGTGAAAAAAGTAATAATAAAATGTATTATTCTTTTCCCACTTTTTAATAAGTCTTTTTAAGCTTTTTAATTTAAATCACATATAAAGGTAACAAAAATAAATTTTAGCCATAATTCCTGCATAAAAGATTGTTATATCCAGCATAGTTTATTAAATGTCGTCATTATAAATATAATTAATTCCTCTGGTAAAATTTAGGTGAGAATTATATTTGGTCTCTTTGATTTTTATTTTTCCTGGCGTTTGTAGAAGCCGGTGCCGCAAAAATTTTCGTGCTTAATTGTTTACCTACATTTTTTGCGGTGCTGAGTCTTCTATAAACGCCATCGATGTCGTATATATAATTTCTTAGGATAGTTTTAGTTTTTTTATCTGCTCTGCCCGGAGCGTACACACGCAGACAGATAAAAAATATTTAAACGTAGAAGTATAGTGAGCAGGAACAGGGAGGGAAGGGGGGGGGAAAGGCATTCGAGTATTAGAAATAGAGATTTAGCCCTATGATTAGAAGTATCTAATTTAGCCCGCCTTTATATTTTTAACCAGGCTAAAAAAGCTTTTAGCGGGCGGTCTTGGTAGAAGAGATGAAGACAGAAGTAGATTAATAAAAAAAAATAAATAAATTTGACTTTTAAAAAAAAAGAGTTTAGCAAAAAACTAAATACAATATTTTTGTAAGTATTAAAAATATTTAGTAAACAATATAATATCTAAAGGAGCTATGTGAATTCCTACAAAAAAAATAATCACGAATTGGAAAAATATATTCCGCTTATTAAGACTATTGCAGAGATGTTCGGCAAAAAATGCGAAGTATTAATTCATGATTTTCGTAATCCTCAACATTCTATTGTTGCAATAGAGAATGGCCACGTAACAGGAAGAAAAATAGGTGACCCTATTACCGATCTTGCCTTATCTGTCTGGAAGAAAAATGGTTATGAAAATAAAAAGGCAGACAGAATTATTAATTACAAAACTAAATCAAAAGATGGAAAAATATTAAAATCTTCCACTGTTTTTATTAGGAATAATCAAAAAAAGATAATTGGTTGCGTATGTATTAATTATGATATTACTGTACATTCAATGTTTCATAAGGTAATGGATGAGTTTTGTAGCACAGTTGATTTGGAGAGGGAAAAATTAGAGAAGGATATTGAAACTTTTACTAGTGATGTAAATGAAGTTCTGAAAAATATTATCCAAGAAGCAATTGAAAAAATTGGTAAACCAGTTTCCTTAATGCAAAAAGAAGATAAGTTAATGGTTGCGAAAATAGCTGAAGAGAAAGGAGCTTTTTTGATTAAAGGAGCAATTACTCAACTTGCCAAAGAGATTAATGTATCACGTTTTACTATTTATAATTATTTAGAAGAAATAAAAGCAAGCAAATAAATTAAGAATTTATGAAGGGAGCATTTATGAAAAAGGAAATTATTATTAGCAAAAAAGTGCCGGCAGCTATTGGACCTTATTCTTCCGCTTTAAAAATTGGGAATTTGGTATTTGCATCAGGTCAGTTGCCTATTGACCCTGTTATTGGAGAAATAGTAAAAGGAGGAATTGAAGCACAAGCAAAAAGGTCATTAGAGAATTTAAAGGCAGTTTTAAAATCTTACTCGATTGGTATGGAGAATGTAATAAAAACGACTATTTTCCTTAAGGACATGAATAATTTTTCCCTGGTTAACAAGATCTATGGTGAATATTTTACCAGTCAATTTCCTGCCAGAAGCTGCGTGGAAGTATCCCGTCTTCCTAAAGATGCGGATATAGAAATTGAAGCCATTGCTTTTTGTGAAAAAAATAAATAATACAAAGCAAAAGAAGGTAACAGGTATAAATAGCTTGTTAAAAAAAGCAACGAAAATTATTTAAGGAGAGAATATAAGGAATGGTATATAGAAGTGAAGATTTAGTAAAAGTCTTAAAGAAAGAGATGATACCAGCATTAGGAATTACAGAAATAGCTGCTATAGCTCTAGCATGTTCTAAAGCTTATCGAGCTATAGGTGGGAATTTACAACATATTGATATAGTTACGGATCCGGGGATCTTTAAGAATGGTTTTTCGTGTGTAGTATCTGGTACAAGGGAAATGGGCAATGAAATTGCTGCTATTCTTGGCGTTTTAGTAGGTGTTCCTGAATTAGAGTTAGAGGTTCTAAGAAATGTGAAGTCAAAAGATATAGTTAAAGCCAAAAAACTACGAGGCGAGGGGATTGCAAAAGTAAACGTTAAAAGAGGTCTTACAGAGATATTTATAGATGCAACTGTTACAACAAATAAAGGTGTTGGGAGAGCTGTAATTAAAAGAGGACATACAAATATTGTACTGATAGAGGCTAATGGAGAAATTCAGTACAACTCTGAGAAAGAAGAAGAAAAAAAGAGAGAAAAGGAATCTACTCTTAAAAATTTTAAATTGACTGATTTTGTAAGGTTTGTTAATGAAGTTCCTTTTGGGGATATCAAATTTACTTTAGAAGCAGTTAAGATGAACAAAGAACTTGGTCGAGCAGGTATGAAAAAAGCTGGTATGGGCACAGGAGTTGCTATATCTAAATTGATAAAAGAACATAAAATATCTGATGATATAAGAAGTTATGCCCAAATACTAACTGCTCTTGCAGTAGATGCAAGACTAGGAGGAGTACAAAAACCTGCTATGAGTATAAGTGGGAGCGGAGCCCACGGGATTATTGCTTCTATGCCTTTGGCTGCAGTGGCAGAGAGGATGGAAATAGGAGAAGAAAAGCTGGCCAGAGCAATTGCCTTAACTTATTTAATTACTATTTATATAAAGGAATATTCAGGAAAATTATCTGCATTCTGTGGTTGTGCAGTAGCAGCAGGAACAGGAGCAAGTGCAGGCATCGTTTATTTATTAGGAGGAAATGAAAAACAAATAGGATATGCAATTAGCAATATGGCAGCAAATATAACAGGAATGATTTGTGATGGAGGTAATTTTAGCTGTGCTTTAAAAGCAATAACTGGAGCAGGTGCTGCAGTGCTATCTGCTCTTTTTGCAATAGAAAACGTTGTTATTCCAAAGGGTAGTGGGATTGTTGGAAAAACTGTCGAAGAGACAATGATGAATATGGGTAAAATAGCCTCACCTGGTATGATTCAGACTGATGATATTATTTTAGATATTATGTTAGCTAGAAGTAAATAAAAAATTTAATTTAGCGGGGATTCCTATTTGTAAAGGTGGGGATGAGAATCAGTTCGCAGTAAATTTGGATAGACGAGAGCCTTTTAACGTAAGTACAACGTCTGTAAAGGACGGGGCATCCATTTGATAAGAAAGAAAAGAAATGTATCTGTTAATTCCAAAAGTAAAAAATGCATGAAAAATGAAAAGAAATATTTAGTAATCAAAAACAGGAGAATAATTAACAGATTAATTGATATAAGAAAGGACATTAACCTTTTAATAAATCAGATATATAGTGGAAGCTCCCGGGAATTAGAAGAACATTTTGAAAAAGATATAAAAGATTTTATTAGGGCTTTTGAAAGCATAGGGTAATAATAAGTACTAATCAATTTAGTCTCTCGACAAAGGAGGTGACATTTATAGTATAGAGTAAAGAAATAGTAATAAATTTATATTAAAAAGGAGAAAAATTAAAATGAAAAAGTCAAAAATTTTTATAAGTGTAGTATTGTGTTTGATTATTTTTTCAATGACTATTTGTGCTGCTCAAGCCAGTTATCAGTATAAATGGCGATTACCTCAAGTTCATCCGGTAGGCAGTGATTATGACCTACGCGCTGTAGCCTTTGCTGATGAGGTAAGAGAGAAAACTGAAGGCCGTATTGACATTACAGTTTACTCTGGCTCAGTACTTGGTGATTGGGTGGAATGTTACGAAAGAGTTATGAGAGGTGATTATGAAATAACTGTTACCCCTATAGCACCAACTTATGATCCAAGACTGAATATTGCTTACTATATGCCTTATCTGTTTACTTCCACTGAAGAGGCTAAAGAAGCTTATAAACAAGGCGGCTGGGTCTTTGATATGGTTAGTGATTTATTGTTGGACCAGGGGATAAAAGGTTTAGCCTTATTTCCGGCAGGATGGGCAGGTATAACTACTACAGAAGAACCGGAAGGCTGGAAGGAAATGGAAGCTAATAAAATGAAGGTAAGAGTTATGCCCTTAAAGGCTTGCGAGTTAACCTGGCAAAGATTAGGCTATATTCCAACTACCATTCCTTATTCAGATGCTTTTAGTGCTATTGAAAGAGGAGTTGCTGATGGAGAATGTGGTGGTCCTCCCTTCCAGGGATATCAATTCCGTGATATTCAGGGTGCGTGGATTCAGTATAATGATTACCTGGAACCTTGGTGGTTCTATATGAATTTGAAATTATGGAATACATTAACCAAAGAAGATCAAAAAGTTTTATTAGATGCTGCGGAAAAACAAGTTCAGGGTCGCTGGGATTATTTCCTTGAGGAAGATGAGGAATATCGTAATAAAATGGAAGAATTTGGATTAAAAGTTATTATCCCTACGAAGGAAGAACTTAAATCATTTGCCGATGCTGTTCGTAAAGATGTGTGGCCTAAGCTTGACCAGTATATGGGCAAAGCCCTGGTAGATACCTGCAGAGAACATGTAGGTATAGAAGTAAAATAATATTTAAATAGTTTTTTAAGTGAATAAAATGGCTAAAAGGGGGCGTTTGCTCCCTTTTAGCTAAAAATAAATTTAGTATAAGGAAATAGTGTAAAAAATGAAAAAAATGGGATTAATAATTTGGAAAGGATTAATATATTTACAAAGGATGTTTATGGTAGTCGCAGGTTCCATTATTACTTTACTGGTTTTTATTGAAGTGGTATTGCGTTATGTTCTTGGATCACCCCTCTTCGGAGTAGAAGAATTAATTTGTCTTATCGCTATGTGGTTATATTTTGTTGGCGCATCTTATGGGGCATATGAACGCAGTCATATTAAAGCAGAATTGACTCATATATGGTTTAAAAAGCCGAGAACCTATGCTTTAATTAAAGCCATAAGCAGCTTAATTACATTTATTTTATCCATTATAATGATCAGTTGGACTTATCCTTATTTCATCTGGGGTCTAACTAAAGGTGAAACTTCCCAGGCTCTGTTAATACCTATGGTCCTTTCTCAAAGTGCAATTTTTGTTGGTGCCATACTAATGTCCCTCTATTTTTTAACGGAATTAATCGATTATACATTTCAAAGTTTAGGAAAAGATACTATTTTTGAGCAATTATCTAAAAAGGGAGATTAAATAATGGATATAATTATTGACCTGGCAATTTTAATTGGATTGCTTGTCCTGGGAGTACCGGTGCCTTTCTGTTTTATGGCAGCCGTTTTATTTTTATTTACCCTGGGAAATTATGATCCAATGTTTATTATGGCTACAGGCTTTCACAAGATTAATTCAATGGCTATCCTGTGTGTCCTTTTTTTATCCTAATGGGAGGACTTATGGGTTCTACCGGAATCGCATCCCGATTAATAAATATTTCAGATTCCATTTTAGGTAGAAAGAAAAGTGGTTTAGGAACAGTTTCTATTGTAAGTTGCGCTATTTTTGGAGCAATAGCAGGAACTGCCACTGCAGCAGTAGCCGCAATTGGCAGTATTATGATACCGCGTATGGTTAAACGAGGTTATCCTCGAGGACATGCTACCGGTTTAGTAGCTTGTTCATCGGTTTTAGGGCAGCTTATTCCACCCAGCGTTCCTATGATTCTTTATGCCTGGGCAACCTGGCAATCGGTGGCCGCATGCTTCTTATCCACCGTAGTTCCCGGTATTATTTTGGTAATTATTTATAGTATCATTAATTGGTTTATGTGTCGAAAGCTGCCTATTAAAGTGTCAGCTCCTATTTCTCCAAAAGAACAAGTCAAAGAATTTGGGCAGGCTAGCTATAAAGGTTTTTATGCATTATTAATGCCTATTATTGTTTTAGGCGGTATTTATGGTGGTATATTCACTCCTACAGAATCGGCAGGAGTAGGTGCTCTGTATTGTATTTTTGTAGGTTTCTTTATTTATCGTACGCTGAAATTCAAGCAATTAGCTAATACTATGGTAGATTCAATTACCACAACAGGTGTAGTTGTACTTATGGTCTTTTTCGTAATGATTTTAAGCCGTCTCTATGTTATGGGAAATGTACCTCAGCGTTTAGTGGCAACTCTAACCGGGATAACTGATAATAAATATATTATATTACTTATGGTGAACTTATTTTTAATTATTCTTGGAATGCTTATGGATGATTTTAGCGGCACCCTTTTAGCGGCACCCCTGTTATTTCCCTTAATGCAGGCAATAGGGGTTCACCCGATTCATTTTGCAGCAATTTTGGGTACTAATTTAGGTTTAGGGAATGTAACTCCACCAACCGCACCTATTCTTTACCTGGCAGGGCGAATAGGTAAATGTAAATTTGATGAGTTATTAACTCCGGCAGTAAAGTTTATGCTATTTGGTGCTATACCGGTTGTTTTATTGACAACTTATTTTCCTTTCCTTTCTTTGTGGTTGCCACATCTTCTTATGCCGAAATTAGTAAGGATTGTGCCTCTTACTTTAGGAGGATATTAATTATATTTAGTGATTTTAAGAAGATTATTTCAAGCCGAGAAAAATTTATATATTAATAGGAGAAAAATATGTCATCTAATTCCAAGAATGAAAATTGTAAAAAAATTGTTGAGGAAGATAATAAGGTTATTGCACCATTTTCCCGTGTGCCATACTACCCTTTAGCCATCAAAAGAGGGTATGGTTCGATCGTTGAAGATATGGATGGAAATAAATTCATTGATTTCCTATCAAGTGCCGGCGCCCTAAATACTGGTCATTGTCATCCAAAAATCGTAAAAGCAATCAAAGATCAAACAGAACAATTTATACTGTACACTCCGGTATATATGTATCATAAATCTTTAGTTGATCTTGCTCAAAAATTAGTAGAAATTACTCCTGGTAATTTCCCTAAAAAAGTTGCTTTTGGCCTTTCTGGTTCTGACGCAAATGATGGAGCTATTAAGTTGGCCCGAGCTTATACCGGAAGATCTAAAATTATCTCTTTTATTCGTTCTTATCATGGTTCCACTTATGGAGCCATTACTCTTTCCGGAATAAGTCTTAATATGAGTAGAAAAATCGGACCTTTGCTTCCTGAAATCTATCATATGCCCTTTCCTGATACTTACCGCAATCCCTTGGGAGGAACACCGGAAGATGCCGGTAAAAATTGTCTTGATTATCTAAAATATGCCTTTGCCAATTATATCCCCCCTGATGAAGTAGCTGCTATTATTATTGAACCGATTCAAGGAGACGCAGGGATAGTAGTGCCACCTTTAGAGTATATGGAAGGTTTGTATAAAATTTGTAAGGAGAATGGGATTCTTTTTGTATCTGAAGAAGTCCAACAGGGGATGGGTAGAACAGGTAAGTGGTTTGGAATAGAGCATTTTAATATCGAACCAGATATAGTGATAATGGCTAAAGCTTTAGCCTCCGGGATGCCTCTATCAGCTTTGATCGGAAGAAAAGAGATTATGGAATCTTTAGATGCCCCAGCCCATCTGTTTACTACCGCCGGAAACCCGGTATGCTGTGCGGCTGCTTTAGCGACTATTGAAGTTATTGAAGAGGAAAGATTAATGGAAAATGTTGTAAAGCTCTCTAACATCGCTTTAGAACGTTTTACTTCTATGAAAAAGCAATTTCCCTTTATCGGAGAGGTAAGAGGAGTAGGCTTATCTATAGGAGTAGATTTAGTTAAAGATCCACTAACTAAAGAAAGAAATAAGGAAGCGGCAGCAAAGATTTGTTATCGGGCCTGGGAGAAGGGATTACTATTATCTTTCTTTAGTAATTCAGTATTAAGGATTCAACCTCCTCTTGTAATAACAGAAGAAGAATTTAATAAAGGGATTGATATTATCGAAGAATGTATGTCTGATTTAAAAAAAGGATTAATAAGTGACGATATTTTAAAAGTCACCAAGGGTTGGTAATAAATTTATTAATTTATACCACCAAATAAACCCAGCGATTATATTTTCTCATAATATAAGAAAGCTAAATTTTATAATTTTAAGTAAGGATAGTTCTATTAGCTAAATAATTCGGTAACTTTTTCTAACTTTTTGTAAGGGGCTGATAAATTCAAGTTTTCGACGTCTTTTCAAGTGATTAGAATATGGTAGGAAACAGACCTTTATTACGCTTTCATCTTATTTTAAGAAATTACAGTATGTCAAATATGAAGATTCACTTTCTCTATATACTCTGCATAATCTAAAATCTCATCGTATATTACGACCAAAAACCCACAATTAATATTGTACAACTCAATAAAGAAATAGTATAATTTTATTAATTTATTTAACAGTACTACGCAAATTAATTAAAGGGATGGAAAGAATTAAAAAATGAAAATATTAGCAGTGGATTTTGATGGTGTCATTAGTGATAGTGCCTTAAAATCTTTATTTGTAAGTCATAATGCTTATTGTAAATATTTCGGTTCGAAAGTAAAGAAAAATTTTGGCGGGGAATTATTTACTTTTGAGAATTGGGAGGAAATGAAAAAACAATATAAAAAAGAAATGGATTATTACCAGCGTTTAAGGTCTTATATCGAAATATCAGGGGATTTTTTCGCAATTGTTAAAATTATGGAAGAGCAGGTTCAGATTAAGGACCAACAGGAATTCATTGCTTATCGTAACCGGCTTCAATTCGATCGTCATTTTTTTCGAGAATTATTTTTTCAAGAAAAAGAGAAATGGAAGAAAAAGAGTTTTCAAAAATGGTTTTCTCTATCGCCTGTTTTTAAGGAAGTCATCAAAGGGATTCAGCGATTTACCAAGGAAGGTCAGAAAATTGTCATTGCTACCTCCAATCTTGGAAAGGCTATTCATAGTGCATTTCAACCGGAATATCTTGGATTTGAGATAGACATTGAAGATATTTTTGATAAAAACTTTGGCAAGCATAAAGCAGAGCATATGCAGGCCATCGCTAAAAAATATGATGCCAAATTAAATGAGATTTATTTTATTGATGACCAGTTGAGTTATCTTATGGGAACTGACGCTTTAGGAGTCAACGTTTTTTTGGCGGGATGGGGTTATTGCACCGAAAGCCAGAAAGAGAAAGCAAGAAAGGAAAGAATCCCCATAATTGAGGAAGAAAAGGATTTTTATCCGGTGTTAAAGCAAGCCTTGAGTTAAGTTGAGAGCTTTCATTAAAGAAATGATAAATCAACTCAAAAATACTAAATATTCTCCTGTTTTTAGGGGGAAAGTCCTATTTTTGCTTTTAGATTACTAAAGTGATATAATATTTCTTGAAAGTACTAATAATAGTATTTTGGAGAAATAAGATGAAATTTTTAGAATTAAAGAGTGAATTAAAGGATTTCATAATATTTTCCTTAAATGAGATTAGAAACATTGAACCTAATTTTTACCGATCAAGATTAAACGAGTGGCAGGATAAGGGCTACATTAAAAAAGTAGTTCGTGGATATTATATCTTTTCTGATTTACAACTTAGTGAGGAAATTTTATTTAAGATTGCCAATCGCATTTATTTGCCATCTTATATCTCCTTGGAAAGTGCCTTATCTTTTTATCACCTAATTCCCGAAAGTGTTTATGAAATTACCTCTATTTCTACTCGAAAGACTTATCATTTTCTCACATCTATCGGAGAATTTATTTATCGGACTTTAAAGCCTCCGCTTTTTTTTGGCTATGATTTAATAAAGTTTCAGGAAAAATATTTAAAAATGGCCAGCATGGAGAAAGCCCTGTTGGACTATTTTTACTTGCATTCAGATATAGAAACAGAGCAGGATTTTGATAGTTTACGGATAAATAAGGAGATGTTTTTCGAACAGATGGATGAGAAAAAGTTAATGAATTTTTTAGAAAAGTTTAATCAAAAAAAATTAACCGGAAGAATTAATCGTTTTTGGAGTTATATGAAAAATGCTTGATTTAAAACAGATAGAAACATTTTACCCTGAAAATTTGAGAATCTTTAAAAGGAATTTACTAAGAGAATACTTACAATATGTCATATTAGATATTATTTACAGTTCCGGATATGGAAGCCGATTAATTTTTATGGGCGGGACGGCAATCCATATAATCCATGGCATTCGGCGGTTTTCTGAAGATTTGGATTTTGATAATAAGGGTTTAAGTAAAGAAGATTTTGAAGATTTATCAGATAAAATATTACGGCAATTAGAGTTATATGGTTATTCTGTGGAAATACAAAATAGATATAGAGATGCTTTTCATTGTTTT
>Ga0307992_1001575_pt1 | contig 13435 bp, 12 predicted proteins | sample EllFjometagen133_FD_203162 | JGI IMG/M metagenome (GOLD analysis project Ga0307992, IMG submission 203162) | Marine microbial communities from Ellis Fjord, Antarctic Ocean - #133 | ecosystem: Environmental > Aquatic > Marine > Unclassified | place: Southern Ocean | collected 2014-10-08
TTCGGTGCATACTTGAGAATATCATGAATACTTCCACTATGATCAGGTTCACTATGATTAGAAATAATAATATCAATTTTCGATGGATCAATCACTGATTTGATTCGAGAAATCATTTCATTAGCGAAAGGTGCATATACATTATCAATCAAAGTGATTTTTTCATCTATGATAAGATATGCATTATATGTTCCACCTTTGCTTGTTGAATATCCATGAAAATCTCTTAAATTCCAATCGATTGCCCCAACCCAATATACATTTTCTTTAATTAATACTGCATCCATATTTTTATACTCCTCATTAATCTTAATTTTCTTTGCATATTTTCTATATCTGTCTATATTATACCGTTGATGAGCAGAAATATAAACTAATTTGTGTTACTCAGTTGAAAAGCATATGTGAATCATCATAACAATACTATCAAACCAACAATAAAAGAGGATTACTTGACAAAATGCAGTTCAGAACAGTATGTCAAGAGTTTTTATTAAGTCATTAATTCATAATTATCGAAGAAATCAATCAATGCATGATGATTTCTTTTTGCATTTCTATAGATAAAAGATCCAAGTCTACCTATATGAATAAGATTGATATCAACTGTTGATAGAATAACGACTGCTATTTTTCTCTTTTTATCAAAAATAGAGTATGACCTGTAATACCCTTGTCCTCCTATATGCCAATAAAAATGACCATTTTTAAAAGAATTCCAGGAAAAACCAGTAAATATATTATCTCTATTTGTTTTATGATATTTTTGATGTGAAATATCTAAATATTCTGTTTCATTCATTTGAAATTCTAAAAACTTCAGCATATCTTTAATATTTGAAAACACCCCTCCAGATGGAAGAAACGGATTATTATCTTTAAACGTCCATGAGTACTTATCTTTAGACGTGCTATCGTAGGTGCCATAATACGTATTTTCTAAATGTATCTCATTCTTAAAATAATCATTCATCAAAACTCGAATATTCTCACCCTTTATAGATTCAATAATGTAAGCTAATACGGCATAATTGAAATCAGAATATCGATATTTTTTATTTTTAGAAGGATCCTTCTTTTCTAAATATTGATATACCCAATTCTTATCTATATTTCTATAGATGTTTTTTCTATTGAATCCATTAAATAGCATTGAACTAAGTGTTCTAACTCTAGGGATGAAGAAAGAGTATCCACTTGTATGACTCGCAAGTTGTTGGATTGTAGGGTATTTAATATATTTATTTTCTAATTTTATGTACTTGTCCAAGGTGTCATCAAGATTAATTTTTTCTTCTTTGATACATTTGGCTAAATATGAACCTAAAAATGTTTTGCTGATTGATCCAAGTCCAAAACTCTCTTGTAACAAATCTTGACTGTTATCGTTATATGAAAAATCATAGTGATCTGTTTTTGTACTGATTCCGATAGCAACTCTTGATTTCTTACTTCTTTTAAAGTGTTTATCTAGCAATTTCTTCGTTGTTTCAATATTGCTATTCATCATTTTTCTTCATTTAAAATGTCCCTCATCTCAAGTCTATTTATAAATATATATTTCCATGTATGCTTTTCTATTGTACTAACTTATTTACTCTTTAGTCATTATTTTAATCTAAATGTATGAAATTCATTATAGCTAATCATTTCCACTTTAGAATCAGTTTGTAAATGATTAATGCATTGATTAATGTCACTACATTTTCTAGATTCTAAGAAAAATCTGATCTCATATTCATTCATTGGATGTCTTTTTATAATGCTGAGAATTGCTTCATAATGGTCTTCAATATCACTATAGAATCCTTTTGATTCTAATAAATCAATTGAAATGCCGTTTAACACCTTAACGATATGTTCCATTTGATTGCTAGTTATGGCTTTTATATTATGTTCTGCTGGCGGTCTAACTGGTGTATTTAAATATAATTTATCATAATCGATTTTAGCTAATAACTCGCAATATTTATTTAAACTCTCTAAATCATCATTAACATCTTTTATAAACATCATTTCTAACCATAGTAGTCCATTATATTCTTTGGAGAATATTTCTAATCCTTCAAATACTTGTTTAAAATTCATACTTTTATGAGGTCTATTGATTAATTTAAAAGAAGATTCATCATATGCATCTAAAGTAGGAAGCACTATATCTGCATAACTTAATTCTTTTCTAACTTGAGGATCATATAGTAAAGCACCATTAGTTATAACAGTTATCGTTTTATCTGTTCTTTTCTTCATTTCTAGAATTAGTTTACCTAGCCCTAGATATAAAGTAGGTTCGCCTTCACCTACTATAGTAATGACATCAAAATATACTTCTTGTTTTAGAATTGACTCGAATTCTTCTATAATATCTTCTACCTTGAAAAACATGCTTCTTGTGTTCGTCATATGGTTAGTTCTACCTAACTGACAGTAAACGCAAGAATAATTGCATGTTTTCTTGGGTATTGGACTTACCCCTAATGATATTCCTAATCTTCTTGATGGTACTGGTCCATAAATATATTTCATCTTATCCCCCTTAGTTAATATATAATTGCATTTTTTGTATTCCCATGAACATCCCACGAAGCAGGATGGTTCCCCTCTACGAAATGTCTATTTTTTTTAAGCCCAAATTGTATTAATGAATTGCTTACTTTTGTTCTTAATCCTAGTGGACTTCTTCCGCCAGTACATAAGTTAAACGTAACTTTAGGCTTGATTACAAAAACTCTTTTTTTAAAGTCTTCTTCTCCACCATTATTATCATATATATCTATCCAGTTTTTATCTCTGAGCTTGCGATCAATCGGATTCAATCCACAACTTGTTTGATACTGAATAGCGTTCGTTAAGATGACATTATATATACCCTCATTCATTTTTAAACAGCTTTTGTTTAATGCATAAATAAATAGGCGAAACAAATTGTCTCCAGTTTTACCCATAGCTAGGCCTATTGGATTGTTATCTTTATCATACTCAGCTCGATGTGGACTTTCCAATACGATTAAAATATTTTTGTCATGGTATGATTTTCCAGATAAGAAATGATAATCGGCTTTTGAATAATCGATTGTATCTCTTTCATGTAAATGAAAAGTATAAACACCATTTGTCACAAGTAACTCGCCAACATATTGATCAGGAGAAGGTTTAACTGCTCCTCCCGCTTTGTAATAATCTAAAATACTAAAATCAAAATCTTCCATAAAGTTAACTGACATAATACATCCCCCCCTTAAAATTATATGAAAACATATCCATTTTTATGATATCACTTTATATCTAAAATAAAAAGAGGCATATAAAATACCTCTCTTTGTATTTGCTAAACTATACTTACATCATATTGTTTAATTCCTGCTTCAACAATGTCCCAATATTTATTAACATCTATGGCAGTTGCTACATAAACATTTTTTGGCAGTTTCAAATAGTCAAAGATATCGCAATTTGTGCGTCCATAACTGGTTGCATGTGATATATCGATATCGCAATGCACGTGTTTCATTGTTACAACGGTTGGGTCAATTAAGTAAGCTATTGTGACAGGGTCATGTAGTGGTCCACCTTCAAATCCAAAAACTCTTTTTTGACTTTCGTTGAAGAAACTCATCAATTTGGTAAATAGAATAGATGCTTTATTGTTGATCTGCTTCATTCTAGAAACAATTTTCGGTAATACAAGTACTTGTCTTGTTACATCAAGTCCAAACATCTTCACTATGCAGCCAGAGGTAAATACAATGTATGCGGCTTCAGGATCACATTGAATATTAAATTCTGCAGCTGGTGTTACATTACCATTCGTCAAAGATCCACCCATAAGTACAACCTCTTCAATATTATCTTTAATGCGTGGTTCTATTTTCATAGCAAGTGCTAGATTTGTCATTGGACCAGTTGTAACTACAGTAATCTTCTCTTTGCTATTCATAATCGTTTCAATCATATAAGTTACTGCATGTCTTGAATCAAATTTTATCGATAGAGGTGGAAAGTCAAATCCATCTAGACCTGATTCACCGTGAATCGCTGGACATATATCCACTTCTTTAATTATTGGCTCAGGTGAGCCCAAGCAGACTGGCACATCAATTTCTAAATACTGAATGAGATTAAGAGCATTATGTCCTGTTTTTACTAAAGTTTGATTACCACATTCAATTGTTATACCTAACAATTCTATTTCTGGATGTTTTCCAGCAAGTAAAATCGCAATAGCATCATCATGTCCAGGATCACAATCTAAAATTATTTTTTTCATATATTCTTCCCTCATATTCTATGTGTTATTAGCATGTGTTCAACTTCTCACATTTTGAATTATATATAGCGCAATAGATTCTTTATGGCTTAAACACTCTAAATTCATTTAAATAAAATGTGACAGATATTCCAATAATTAGTAAAGCCAACAAGATACCATTAAATGAATTAAAGTTTTTTGTTAAGTAATTTCCAGTTTGATTTAAGTGTTTCATGAATATACCAAAGTATGCCCAAGCATACACAGTTGTATATACGGCATTCCTTGTCAGAGCTAATATAGCTAAGCCAATGAGAACCCCGATAACCATAATGATTACATACCATAAAACTTGATTATTTTGGAATAACGGTATATTGTTTTTGACTAGTAGAATTGTGACATTTGCAATTAAAGCAATACTAACCCAACCCGTATAGATGCTAAATGTTATTCTTGTTAGATTGTCGAGATCAGTTATATAAAATGTAATCCAAACTAAAGCAACTAAAAAGACAAGCATCATGATTGTTGATAGGAAAATTTTGTCATAGTGCCAACAAAGCAGCCATAAGATATTTGTGATGCATGTAATTAAGAATAGAATTAAGAATGTCATTGAATATTGTTCAAAGAATGCATCACTATTTGTTAGAACTGCTTTCACAATAACAATACCTAATAAAATATAGATGACTCCCCATATTGAAAAAGCGAACCCCGATGGTGTAAAATATGATGGATAATCATCTGAGATCTGCCCAGTGTTTCTATTGTTTAGTGGTAAATAATTCGCTAAAAAATTGATAAAAATCATACCTGTATAAAATAATAATATAATAGATTTGAAAATAATCACTTTCATATTTGCACCCTCTTTTTTGATATGATAAGTTCGATATGTTCAATATTTCAACAATTTATATATCATTTATGTTAAAAGTATATCATTACAAATCGTATTTGGCAAAAGACAAAGTAGACTTTGTTAACCCAAATCTCATGCCGTTGAACTATTCATGATACTTTCTATTTCTTAACAACAGAATAGATATAGTACATCAACACTAATACTAAGACATTACCCATTAGGATTGCATATTTCTGATTCATGCTATACCTCCAATTTTTCCTTTGCTAAATATACTATTCTAGGTCCATTCATAAAGAACAGAACCATCCATCCACATAACGTAAAATATCCAGAATGCCATATTACAAATCCTAAACCACCCCAAGTATCATAGTTTCTTGTTACGTTAACAATTAATAGTGTATCCTTAATAGCATCGATTCCCCATCTAAATGCAGGTTCAGGATTCCCTACTTGCAATTGATTTATTGCATCTGGCCAATATTCAATCGGTAAGTGATAAAATAAGGAATAACTACCATACCCAATACAAAAAATCATGATGATTATTGTAAATATCTTAAATAATTTTAGTTCTTCTTTAGAATAATTAGTGCTTTTTTTAACTCGTATAAATTGGATTATTGCAAGTGGAGTGATCGACAAAAATGCTAATCCCCACAGCGTCTCTTCAATTGCAAATAACAAATCTACTTTAGTGATAGCACCACCGTATGCAAACGGTTGAGCTAATGCTAATAGTATAAAAAATAAATATGGCGCTTTCTTTTCAAAGAAATATCTGACTTTCTTATCTCTAATGTCTTTAGAAGAAAGCTCTTTGTTCAATTGAAGCATTGAAGACATAATGAGATAAGCAAATGCCAATTCAGCAAAGGTTGCAAACAACCGAATGATCAGTGTGCTATTTAAAATAGTATCAAACCATGCGAGTTGTAATAAATAGTTAGATACAAAGATTGAACGATAGAAAGCAACACTCAAAAAGATAATACCAGCAATTCTCATTGTTTTTTGGTAAGAATTGAGTTCTCCATCATTTCTCTTTTTTGAACGAATATATATATAGATACCGATGATCAAGTTAATTACATTGATTCCTACAATACCAGCCCACCACGGCCATGCCCAAGTCCAAGTGTCTCCACCCATAATTTATCTCCTTTATGTGATTTATCTTTCTCTATATTTTACCATAGACAATGTGATCATATTTAGACATATTTATTTTTGCATGTTACTTGATATTAAATCTAAGATAACATACAATACCTATATGAGCAATTTTAAAGGAGAGTTTATGAAAAAAACAAAATGGAGTATTAATGAAGCAAAAGATTTAACTAGTAAGGTCATTATAGTTACAGGCGCCAATAGTGGCCTAGGTTATGAGGCAACTAAGATTTTTGCATCAAAAAACGCAACAGTAATCATGGCTTGTCGTTCACTAGAAAAAGCTAATGAGGCTAAAGAAGCTATTATTGAAGTATATGAAAAAGCAAATTTAGTACCTATGGTGTTAGATTTAGGCAGTTTAAAAAGTATTAAATCTTTTGCTAACGAATTTAAGAGTAAATACAATAGATTAGATATATTATTAAATAACGCTGGAATCATGACGATACCCTATGGAAAAACTGAAGACGGTTTTGAAATTCAAAATGGTGTGAATCATTTAGGCCATTTCGCTTTAACTTCACAATTATTCAAACTGATTAAAAACACTTCAGAATCAAGAATAGTCAATGTGTCTAGCCTTGCTCATAGACAAGGCAAGATGGATTTTGATAATTATCTTTTTGAAAAAGGTAACTATAAAAAAATGAAGTCTTACGCTAAGAGTAAGTTATCAAATTTACTATTTACTTATGAATTAGATAGAAGAATAAAGGAAAAGGGCCATGATGTTAAAGTATTGGCTGCACACCCTGGTGTATCTTCTACAAATTTAGGGAGATATGTTGTAGGAAAGAATGGAGATAGTCCATTTCTAAAATTTGCGCTTAAATTAGGTCAACCTGCAGACTTAGGTTGCTTGCCTGAAGTAAGAGCTGCATTAGATGAATCCGCTCAAGGTGGAGAGTATTATGGGCCTGATAGTTTGATACAGATGAGAGGTAATCCAATACGCGTGAAATCCAATAAAAGATCTCACAATATTGAAGACGCAAAAAAACTGTGGAATTTTTCAGAACAATTAACTAATTTGAAATTTGATATATAATTAACACAAAGACAAAGTATATCTGTCTGTTTATTGGAGCACACAGCGTTTCAACTATTCCACTTGACTCATATATCTTGTGTTCCGATTGGATTAGTACTATCATTAATAGAAAAATAAAAGACCAAATGAATTGGTCTTTTTATTTATGTTAATATTTATTGTACCATTTTTAGTTTTTTTATAACTATTGAAATAATATTACTTTGTATTTTATTCCTTGAAAATTCTGAGTTCCTATCATATATGATATAAATTAAATATTTTCAATTCTATATAATACTTCATTTCGTCTAAATACACTTGGTACAAATGGTGGCTGATATCTCAAAATATATCTTTTTGAAATCACTTTTATATCATTCTTAGCAATGTATTCTAACAATAATTGATCATGCTTATCAAAGTTTTTTGTAGTCCAAGAACCACTAAATTTCAAAGAAATAAAATAACCATCCTTGATTTCTTCTATAAACACATTAGAATTTGAAGGAACTGGTATATTTGGAGAAAACTTCGCAGGTAAGACAAATCCAGTTACTAATTTATTTTCCTCAATACTTGTTACAACAGGGACTGTCATACTTATTTTCTGATTCGATTCATTTTCCCCGCTAATATAGCTAAATACATTATTAAAACCATTTGATTGATTACGATCAAGCGAAGTCTTTGTATTAGCGAGATAGAATGTATAATATTTTCTAATCTCTATATTTTTGTTTTTTTTAATAATCTCGTATTTTGCCGTTTCGAATAGTGCCATAATATCACCTCTCACATGATTTTTTCTTATCATAAATACCCATCTTAAATTGCTCAAATAATAAAAGATAAATGGTGCCGAAAAAATCGGCACCAATAATTAACCCTTAACTTTTTTTAGATCAATTGAATTATTAGGCATCATAATCTTGATGCTTTAATGATATTCATTGTAGATTTCTAATGTTATACACCTTGTTGTAACATGGCCATATATACTTTAATAAACCCTGCGATATTTGCTCCAGTGACAAGGTCATCTGGTTTTCCAGTGTAAAGTATAGAAGCTTCATGACATTTTTTAAAGATATTTTCCATAATCACATGAAGTTTTGCATCAACTTCTTCAAAAGTCCAGTTTTGGAATGTTGCATTTTGAGCCATTTCAAGTCCAGAAACAGCTACACCACCTGCATTTGAAGCTTTACCAGGAGCAAACAAAACGTTATTTTCTTGAAAATATTTCGTTGCTTCATTCATTGTAGGCATGTTTGCGCCTTCTGCCACTAACCAGCATCCTCTAGAAACAAGTTCTTTTGCTGAGTCTAAATTGATTTCATTTTGTGTAGCACAAGGCATTGCGATATCACATGGGATTTTCCAAATATCTTCAGTCATTGGGCTGAAGGTAGCATCTGGATGATATTCTTTGTATTGATCCATCACAACTGAATTTGTTTTCGCTAATGTTTTAATAAGTTCTAAATCAATACCATTTTCATCGTGGATAACGCTCAGTTATGCAAAATATTACCATGAAATAGCATAAATTGCAACTTTTTATGATACGATTCACTGTAACATAAACAATATTTTTAAAATCTGAAACCCTAGAATTCTAAGGAATATCTAAGAAAAGCCCCAAGCCATTCTTTTTTACTGGTTTTTATTCGTTTTTTTTCTTAAATTCAACTTTCAATCTAAAATTTGCTCTACCTTTAGTTGGAATAGCAATTATCGTAGGAGGTAAATTAGCTTTAAAAAGCAAACCAAAAAACTTATAAACAATCATTGCATTAACTAATTTAGCTGCTGGAATAATAATGTTAATTAATATATTTAATTGAAAAAAAGACTAGAATATCTCAAAAAGATACTATTCTAGTCTTTTTTATAGGTATTATTACTAAGTTAGTGATATAAATAGAAAAAGAAATTTAATCCTTGATAAATCTTATTTTAGAAATTCGTAAAATAGATTCGAGAACCGCTTGAATAAGTGCAAATGGAGCAAAAACTATTGGTGCAAACATCATAGATAACTCATAGAGTAAACTACTATTTTCGTAGGGTTCTTTTTTCAGTCTGCTAAAGAATGCAGATATTGTTAGTCCAGATGTATTGGCAAACATCATCACTTGGATTGTAGCAACAATCTTCTTTCCTTTCTTTTTACCATATGTATCTATCAGTTTTTGATAGCTTAGTTTTGTCACATATCCCCTTTGATTGGCATATTCTTGTCCAAATAATATACCTACTGCTTCCTCGGGTATTATATATTTGTCACTACCAGAAAGAAAACTTTCAATTTCATCTTGGGAAAATCCTTCACTTAATGCCATTCTTGCATGTGCCCAAGAACAAGCTTCGCATCCGTTTACTTCAGTTACAGCTAACATAAGTCGTTCACTGAATTTGGAATCGAAATTTTCAAAAATTCGATTTGACGAAACAGTCACAACACTTCTAAGCATTAATACAAATGCTCGATATAGTTCAAAATGATTGTATTTGTTGTGATAGCTTCTTGACATCATTAATTCTCCTATTTTTAGATTGTTGTCTTATATCCTGTTGAAAAATATTCTATATGGCCTTTCATGTGTTCTTTTAATATATCATAAAGCTTAAGACCAGCACAATAGCCAGTATAGTACATCACATGATCATTTAATAAAATATTCGATATTTTTCCCGATATTTTCTTCTGTTTCGGTAAGTTTAGGAAATCTACTCACAAGATGAAATTCACCGATTACTGCACAAAGTGAACCTGGAGACCCAATTCAGCAGCTCTATCGATAATTTTGACAATATCATGGTTACACATCTAGCAAATAGCACAATCTTGTCATATTCTATAATTATCAGGTTCTGTTCATGGATGAAGTCATCTTTTCTTTAGCTGCAATATATGATGCCGAAAAGACGACCCAGAATTCATACGCTTGTTTTGAGTACTTTTTGTCTTTACTAGGCTGCTAATATTTCAATTGACTAAAAAAGAAAACAAAAATGGGCTACAATATTGTAGCCCATAAAGGAGAAATGTAACCATATTAGTTTAATTCTAAAATTTTATTTCGATTCTTATGTGTTATAGTATTTTGCTTGAGCTGACCACATATCATAATATAAACCTTCCGTGTTACTTAATAACTCATCATGATTCCCTGATTGAATAATTTTGCCTTTATCAAACACTATTACATTGTCACAAAATCTACATGATGCCATCCTATGGGAAATATATATAGCGGTTTTTTCCTTAACTAAATTATCGAATTTTGTATATATCTCATATTCTGAAATAGGATCTAATGCAGATGTTGGCTCATCAAGGATAACTATAGGTGTGTCTTTATATAAAGCTCTAGCAATAGCTAATTTTTGTGATTCGCCACCTGATACTTCAATTCCTTGTTCTCCAAAGTTTGAATAAATATATGTATCTAATCCATCATCTAACTTATTAATCATATCCTCTAACCCTGCTTGTTTTAGGTAGTCAAGAATCATATTATTATCTTCTTCCTTACCACAGGTAACATTTTCCTTAATAGTGGTTGAAAATAAACGAAAATCTTGGAAAACAATTGATAGTAAATCCACATACTCTTTATGATCATATTTCTTTATATTAATCCCATTAAGTAAAATCTCGCCTTCTGTAGGGTCATATAACCTACATAGAAGTTTAATAAATGTTGTTTTACCTGCTCCATTTGGTCCAACAATAGCTAACTTCTTACCAATATCAAGTTTAAGAGATACATTATGTAAAATGATTTCTTCGCTATTTGGATAGTGAAAAGTTACATTTCTAAATTCTAAAGCATATTGACTATCATTTCTCTTTTCAACTGGCAAAGTTCCTTTATACATATCAGTATCGGTATTCAAATACTCACCATATAATGTTAGATATTTCATTTGTATAGAAGCTCCAGATATATTGCTTATAAAAGTTGTAATCGCAGTATTAAATAGCGTTATAGCACTTACTAAAAGTAATACATTACCTATAGATATCAAACCTAATAATGCTTTAACACCAATTATGCCATAAGCTGCAAATAATACTAAATGGTTCAACAAACCTACATTAGACATCATTCTTGCAGATTTCTTTGCACCGCCATAAAAATTATTTATAATGCTAGTTGTACATGAATGTACTTCATCTATTATTAATTTATCGATGTTATAAATCCTTACATCTTTTCCTAATTTATAATTAAGACTGACATTCGTCAAATACGCAGCTATTCGGTTTGTTACAACATTCTTTTCAAACATTTCGTAATTAATATCATTTACTTTTTTTAAATAATTAAAATTAAGTAAAAGGTTTACGATAATCAATATAAATAATGCAACACTAATTAGTGGATTATTAAACACTTTTGTAAGTGTATCTGGGTCAAGTATTGAAACTCTATTGAATAAGGCTAATATTAAAATGAATGAATAGATGAAAGAAACAATGTTTTCAATTGATCTTCCCAAAGCTTCAATAAATGCACTTATCCCACCACTTGAATTTACGCCTTGATCAGCTCTAGATAATTTATCTTTGATGGCTTGTGATTCTAATTGTTCATAATCTAGATTTAATGTTTTTTTAGCAATTTCGCTATTAAGTCGATAGCTGATTAAATTCTCCTTTTGTTGACATATAAAATTTAAAGCTGTTCTTAGTAATATAAGAATTCCACCAATTACAATCATTTGATACACATAGGTCATAATTGATGCTTTTGCTAATCCGTCAATAAGACCATCTAAAATTAATGCACTATAAATAATTGCTACAAATGGAAAAGAAGACGTGACAAGAGATCTAACAATCACTAAAGGGAAATAACTTCTATCTGATTTCTGAGAAATTCGGATAATTGATAAAGTTTGTTTAAGAAAACCTTTGTACTTATTCATTCTCAAGTTCCCCCTTCTTATTTTCTTTATAATACTGACTTTGTATTTCAAACATCTTTGCGTATTTTCCTTTTTTCTTCATCAATTCAATATGTTTTCCCTCTTCCTGAATCGCACCATTTTCGATATATATAACTCTATCGCAAAATTGAGTTGATGATAATCTATGTGAAATAAATATCGATGTTTTATTTTCGGTTAGTGAGTTATACTGCAAATATAGTTCTTGTTCTGCTAATGGATCAAGTGCAGCTGTTGGTTCATCTAGAATCAACATTGGAGCATTTTTATATAAAGCTCTGGCTAACATCAGTTTTTGTAATTGACCACCTGATAACATAATTCCCGATTCATCTATCTCTTGAGATAAATATGTATTTTCTTTATTTGGTAGAGATTGTACTTTTTCTAATAGACCAGCCATTTTTAAGGATTCGTTAACTAAGTCAAAATCAGTATTCTCATCTGATTTACCAGATATATTTTGAGCAATTGTAAAAGACAGTATGTTAACATCTTGGAATATAACACCAATTAATTTGAAATAATCCTGCGTGTTGAAATCTGAAATTGAAATATCGTTTATTAAAATTTCCCCTTCCGAAGGATGATACAATCCCGATAGCAATTTAACTATCGTTGTCTTACCTGCTCCATTTACGCCAACTAGAGCAACTTTTTCCCCTGAATTAATTTTGAGGTTAAAATTAGATATAGTTGGTTTCTCTGCTCTTGGATAGGAGAAAGAAACATTCTTAAACTCTATGCTTAATTTTTGATTCATAAGAGGTTCAATGTCGATACCTTCATTTGTTTTAGTTAAATCATCCATAACCATATATGCTCTTAAGTTATTTATGCTTATATTTGCTTCTTTTAATCTACCTAGACTTTCAGAGAATTGATTTATCCAAATGCTGAATCCCGTAACTATTCCGAGCATAAATGTGAATTCGGTAACATTTATTTGTGAATTAATAACCATTCCTACTAAAATTGAATATGCTAATAAATCTCTTGTTATTGTGAATATTGAATCAGAGAAATTCGCAATAGAATATCTTGCTTTTTGTTTTGTGACCATTTTTGAAAATCGTTTTGTAAAAAATTTAATGCCTTTATAAAACCAAGATTCCAACTTATAAATTCTTATATCTTTACC
>Ga0307992_1001577_pt1 | contig 13434 bp, 18 predicted proteins | sample EllFjometagen133_FD_203162 | JGI IMG/M metagenome (GOLD analysis project Ga0307992, IMG submission 203162) | Marine microbial communities from Ellis Fjord, Antarctic Ocean - #133 | ecosystem: Environmental > Aquatic > Marine > Unclassified | place: Southern Ocean | collected 2014-10-08
GTTAGTAATATTGAAGATTTACAAAAGTTTTTAGAGAGTTCTGTATTAATAACTAAAATTTTTGGACAAGAAATCTATTGTGGTTAAATTATGGAAATAGTATATTTTTTAAATTCGTATTTTTATTATTATAATGTTGCTAAATTATTTATTTCTATGCAATTAAATAAAATAAAAATTAAAATGTAGACATGTAATACACGCCTATAAGAATAGCATCAGCAACTCCATCATAAGTTGTTTTTTTTAACATATCTTGAGTTTCGGGATATAGATTAGAAGCGTGTTCTCTTGAAAGCCTTTTAGCTATTTTTTTATAATGATATGATATTTTATTTTTTATTTTTGTCTCTGTTTTTAGTGTTTCACTTCTTTCTTTTTTATTTTTAATAGTTTTTATTAGTTTTATTTTTGTTGTGAATACTTTGAGATCTTCTTTTAATTTTAGCATTTCATCACTTATTAAATTACTAGTGAAATACTTTTTCCATTTTTGAGGTGTCACTAAAGTATAGGGTATTTGCATTCCAAAGGCTAATCCTTCTATTTGGCCAGAAGATCTTCCGAATCGGAAAGAACTAGTACTTCCCTCGCCTGGCATCGAATGGACGAATTCTGAAGCTATTTTACAAGGAGTATATTTTGAAAATATCTCATAAAACTCTTGTAGATTATACTTTGATTTTTTATTGTCTGATTGAATAGGATTTTTTTGAAATAGAACTATTTTTTTAGTTTCTTGTTCAAAAACAGACAAACCTCCAGAGATTCCAGGATCTATAGAAATTATATAGGATTTATTATTTGATTTCATATTTTGTTTCCTTTGTGTTAAAAGTAATTATATTTTTATTCATTAGTTCTGACATCATGTGATACATACTATTATGTATTTTTATATGTACTTTTCTATCACATAAGAATAAATTAGTTATATCGTTATTTTTTTTATTGAAGTCTATATGATGAACATACTCATCTTTTGTTAAGAGTCTTTTTAGATTCTTTTCTATAATTAGTCTATGTCTTAAGACATAATTTTGAACAGCATTTGGATGTTTGGGAGAGTAATCCATAAGATATCCTGATGTTTTTTCTTTAACTCCACCTGTCCAATTTGGATGGGCTGAGCCTTTGAACATATCGTATCGACATTTTTTAGAACAGGCGTGTTTTTTTACTTTTTTATTTTTAACAACAATAATTTCTTTTCCGCAGTGAGAACATTTAGTAAAAAATAAATATTGTCTTTTTGGTTTTTCTTTCCATTTGATAAAAATAAATGGCGTTTTCTTTTTGTTAAAATATATTTTATGTTTATTAAAATACATATTTTGTTGTTCTGTAAATTCAAGATTGATATTTGAGCTTAAATGAGACTCTGTTCTTGTTTTTAATTTAATTTGATTTTCGACTAAAATATTTCTAATTGTATCGTCAATAGTCCTAAATTTCTTTGCTAAAGAAGAGAAGTTGTGACAGGGAGAACTATATAATTTTATTATTTGATCTATTTCGTCTTTTGAAAAATCATTTTTTAATTTATATTTATTCATATTCATCCATATTTTCTTTCGTGATAGTAAAAACCTTATTTTAATAAAAATAGTATCTATGTTTATTTTCGGCAAATATCAATCAGATTCCTTGTTAAATTATTTATTTTTTTTTTTCACTAAATCCGATAATTAAATTATCAAAGGATAAAGCGATTAAAAAGCAAATAGATAGATATAACAAAGATATTAAATCTTTAGCTAAAACTGCTGCTAGGGAACTAGCAACAAAAATGTATCCTAATTTGGTAGATAAGTTTAAGTTAAAAAAGCATGATGGCAGAGCGGAATCTTTGCTAATATGTAATTTTATTAAAGAAAGTCACGATAAATGACATGGTATAAACAGTCTAAACTCGAAACATTTATGGACAGAAATCGCCTCAATGAGAGAATAACGTCGTTTAAACAATTAGCAATGCAGTTAAAGTATTTACAGAAATATGTTTATCAAAATGCTCCTGATGCAAAACAATTTGTAGAGAATCTAGCAAAAGATAAGCGTATATCATCTTTTCCTGATATTGTTAATAAGTTGATAACGTCTGGGAAAATAGCATTAGACAATTATAAGGCGTTTGCTATATTGTGCCGAGAGATAATGGATGATGTTGTTAGAAAAACTAATGAAATGGAAAAAGAAAGAGATACTTTTGTCAAAAAGATACATATAAAAGGAAAAAAGGATGACGACAAAAATACAGAAAAATAATTTACAAGATTCACCAATAGTCGATTACGCTAGAAATATTGATTCAGAATTTAAGCCAAGAACAAATTGTAAATTTTGTATGTCAGCATTACGCAAAGTAGCAGAAGAAGAATATGAAAGATTGCATAATATAACAGCTATTTTTAATTTTTTCAAAAAAAATAATGAAAGTATTTCTTATCATGCTATTAGAAATCACATAAATAAACATTATAAAAAACATGAAATGCAGATGAAATTAAAAGAGTGGGCAGAAGACATTCCTGCATTTGTAAAAATAAAAAAGGATCGTAAGTCTACTTTAGAAGAAAGAATCGCTATACTGACCCACCAGATGGCTGTAATATGCTCTGAGACTGAGGGGCACGGCTTAGATGAGAGAAGAAAAACGGCTGATGCTGTAAAAAAACTGTCAGATGCGATAACTGCATTAGAAGATAAGATTGAAGAAATAGATCAGACAATGGAACCTGTATTTATTATTTTAGAAAAATTAAAAGATATTGTCTCTGATCGTATAAAGAGTAATAATAGTGAAGAGATTAAACGAGAGCTTATGACAGTTTTAGAGCAATTTGCGGAAAGCGTTAAAACATTACAGGTGCCAAGGTGAAAAGATCAGATTTAATTCGTAAAAATGCAGTTAGTAAAACTTCACTAGGTATTATAGATAGAACACCTAGTAAAAAAGATAAAGATCGAATTGCCGCTGCAATAGAAAAAGCTAAAACGCCTATTGCTTCTAAAACAAAACGTAAACCCTGCGGTGGATGTGGTCGAAAACGTAAAAATAGAAATAGAAATATAATTACAAAATAACATGGAACAATATATTAACATTATAGATAAGTCCCTTCCAGAAGATTCTCCCATCTCGGCAGAACTTCTTGTTAAAGAGCTATTTGGTTTTCGGTATCTCGTTGATGAGCTTATATATTATCCCGAGTGTTTAATTGAACAACTATTTATAGGAGCTAAGGGTCTAGATTTAGTATATTACCCAGTTGATATTCTTGAATTAAGAAAATTGATTAGTAGTGGCATTACAAATATAGAACCCAAGAAAATTTATTTTTCTTTAGAGTTCGCTAAGAAACATTTTTTAGATAATCCTATATTAGTCGGTTTTAAACTACCCTCTCTTCAAGTCGGATCACTTTTTTTACCTATAGTCCCAGAAGATGGAGATTGTAATGTAGAACTTGGGAGAGTATATATCAAAGAAGAATTTTTAAATTCAGAAATCTATAACACTGTTTTAAAGATCTTGAGAGATGAAAACATATCTATCCAAGTTGACAATCTACTTGATATTCCTGTTTTGAAGTTGCAAACAAGTAGAAACTTTAATATGAAGAAGTATTCGATGAAAGATATACAATTGACAGATCTTGAGAGGAAAATTTTTAAATTCTTGTTAGATGCTAAGAATAGCAACCCGGCTTTAGTTGGTATAAAACTGCGTGTTGCAGGTGGTTGGGTTAGAGATAAAATACTTGGCATTCCTAGTGATGATATAGATATATCAGTTGATAATATGACTGGACAACAATTCTTGGATATGACAGGTTTAAGTGGGGCTCATATTATAGAAAAGAACCCTGAGAAATCTAAACAATTAGAAACAGCGAAAATAGACCTATTTGGGCAAGAGATAGATTTTGTTAATCTTAGAACTGAAATATATGATCCTGGTTCTAGAATACCTGTTATGACTGTTACAGATGACCCTAGAGAGGATGCTAAACGTAGGGATTTGACTATAAACGCTTTGTTCTATAATATGGAAACAAAACAGATCGAAGATTATGTTGGCGGTTTGAGAGATTTAGAGACTATGGAATTAAAAACTCCTCAAGATCCTGTAAAGACTTTTATAGATGACCCGCTCAGGATGTTAAGAGTTCTACGTTTCTATAGTCGATATCCATCTTCTAGCATAGATGATGGTATTATTCAAGCTATGCGAAACCCCAATGTTCAAAAAGCCTATGACTCTTTAGCTCCAGAAAGAGCGTCTAAGGAATTGAGGAAGATGTTCGCTGGTGAAAAACCTGTAGCAGCAGCACAGATACTACTCGAAACTGGATTGTATAAGAAAGTTTTTAAATTGCCAGAAAATTGGCATCCTATTGATATGGATCAACAAAGTCCCTATCACGATTTCAGATTAATGCAGCATACGATTTCTGTAATGAAAAATTACGCTGATGTAGCAAACAACATGGGCGTATCTAAAGACGAAAAGGGATTAATGTTATTGTCAGCGATGCTTCATGATTTTGGGAAGATGGACCCCAATATTCGTCAAATGAAAAAAGATAAAGAAGGTAATCCAGTTACATTTGATCGTAAAGGCCAGCCAGTTGAACAAATGCGATATATGGGGCATGATAGAGCTTCTGCTGATTTTGCTGAAAAGATAATGACAGAAATGGGTTTTTCTCCAAATGAAAAGAAATTTGTTACGACTATTGTTAGACATCATATGACACCCCACAATATGTCTAGAAAAGTTATGGGCAAATTCTTAAATCAGACTGATGATCTATATGATAAAATAGTCGGTCATGCTATGGCAGACGCATTAAGCAAAAGTCTATCAGAAGATGAAGAACTTGAAATTAGGCAAAAATATAAAGATCAACTTGAGCAAATAAAACAGTATAAAGAAGAATTGGGAGATAACCTTAAGACCCCGTTGCTAAATGGAAATAAGGTTAAAGAGATGGTAAATCAGTTTGCTCCAGAATTAGTTGCGAATCCAAGTGCTAAAATAAATGCAAAGGGTTATGGTTCCAAGCCTGTTCATTTTATGACATATTTAATGGATAGAATGAAAGAACAGCAGTGGAGACAACAGATATCTACTACTGAACAAGCAGAGAAGTGGTTACAAAAAGAAATTAGGCAATTTGTTGGTAAATGGAAACAGCAACAACAAACGCCGCCACCACCACGACAGCAACGACAACAGCAGCAGCCAGTTCAGCCAGTTCAGCCAGTTCAGCCAGTTCAGCCAGTTCAGCCGCTAATTGATTTGAAAAGGCAAGCAGATGCTAGTTCTGGGCAAGGCGTTGATGATTATGGTTCTGATGAGGGTGAAACTCCTGTGGATAGGACAAAAGGTGTAACATATTTTCAACGAGAGGCTCCCATAACACAATATACTGCTGGACAAAAAGTCAGGTTAGATGTCACTGGTCTAAATTTCACTCCTATTGAGGGGAGAATTATATCAAGTAATGGAAGATCTATAATTGTTGAATGGATTAGCGGAAAATATAAAGGTAATAGAAAAGCATATGATTTAATGGATACGGTTGGCTTATCTAAATTGAATGTGATATAGTTATTATGAGTTGGTATAAAATATCTGAACAGAATAATATGAATGATCGTCTTAAAACTATTATCAAAAATAATAAGTTTATTAAGAAAATGTTTGATACTAATTCCGTTCCTATAGATAGAATAGATACACATTTGACATTCAAATTTAAGAATCTTAAAGGCAGAAAAGCTCAGTCGGATAGTAAATTTATCATATTCGACAAAAAGTTATTTAAGGATAATATAACTTCAGATGAAAATTTGCATTATTTAATTCATGAACTGTATCACTGGATTAAGCGTCAAAAAGAAATGGCATTTTACCTTGCTGATCCAGAAGAGATTGAAGCTTTTGCCTTGGGAATAACTTATGAGTTGGTAAGAGGTCTTCCTGTTGAGACAATCGCTAAGATATATTATCCTATTATTGAAGACCATTTTGATGAAAGTCAAGATGCTAAAAAAATGTTTATTGCTTTATTGGATAAGGCATACAAAAATGTTAGCGAATATAAAGGCGAATAATTATGAACTGGCATAAATATGCATTAATGGCAAATGATCCCAATCAAAGTGTTGAGGATCAAATTTTTCGAGAAGTGAATGAACGCAGCGACCAGGATATAGAAGATCTAGTTAATGATAATTATGATATTATAGCAGAAGAAGCCAGACGAAAATTTGATATTGGAATGGATATAGAAGTTATTGTAGATGGAATAACACAAAGTCTAGGTAGAAGCACAGGGTTCAGCCCTAAACGTTCTTTAGAATGGTCTACACTTTGGTCTAGCATCTTCGAGATTGTTCAACCATTAAGTTCATCTGATGATGAATGGGAAATAGAAACAAAATAGTTATGAATTGGTACTTAACATCTCAAAATAATAATCTGTTTAACAACATCTATAAATTATTAATTGGGGCATATAATAATTTAGGACAAAGCTATTATAATGATATGCTCAATGATATTCTTAGTAGTATGATAGACATATCCACTTTAGATGAAACTATATCTCAAGCCTCGATGTCGGCATTACAAAATTTGAAAATTAGTGTATTGACACCTGCGATGAGAAACGCTGTTAATGATATTATTTTAGGATTCAAGAGTTCAGCCCCTAGACCAGAAGAATTCGCTCCACCAATAGGAGAAAATACGATGGAAGGAGCGGTATCTGATGGTATGGCAGTTCCAGAAGGACAAGAGGCTGCTGAATGAAGACAATAAGAAACTACCATATTTTAGAATACCCGGTATCATTCTTTGATTATTTTATAGAAATCGGGGCCGAAAAAGGTGCTATTTCTCGTTTTATGTGTGAACGTGATCCAAATTTAAAGGTTATATGTTATGAGCCTTGTCGAACTAATATTAGAAGAGTTCATAAAAGGTTAAGAAGACATCCTAATGCAGTTTATGTTCAGAAGGCTTTAGGAACTGGTGAGCCTTTGTTCTTTAATGCGATGGAAAATAGTTTTACTCACATGTTTTCTAAAGAACCAAATGATTCATATGCAGTAGAATCTGTTAGACTTGGTGATATTATTATAGAACATAATGTAAATATTCATAAACCATTTGAACTAATTATAGATTGTGAGGGTGGTGAGTGGAGCATGGTTGGGGATACTCAAGCTGAAAATATTTTAAAAAAATGTATTCATTTAGGCATGGAAGTTCACTTTCATAAGGATAATGCTCAAGATGATAAATTTGATTCTTTAGGCCGATGGGAAGATATTGATAAATGGATTCATGAGGTATTCTCGTCTACACATGAAATTAAGCATAGTAGAGAAGGCAAAAGAATTGGAATTAGAACTTATACGATTCATAAGATTTTATAGATTAGACAATTGTAACATTTCTCGAATTATAAAATTATTTCATATCTTTTATCAAATCTCCCCGAAAAGTGCAAAAAAATTGTGCAGAATATAATTATTAAAAAATATATTGCAAAATAAGAAATTAAAATCTATAATAATGATGGAGTAATAATCATGTCTGCTCGAAAATATTATAAATATCCACGGACTTTTCACTTTCTTTGGAGCGAAAATCTTCAAAATGATGATAGATTAATCGAAGGTTTGGGCGGGCTTATAGGGCAGGAAGTTATTGTTTCACTTAAACTTGATGGAGAGAATACGAGTTTAATGAAAGATCATATTCATGCTCGTTCAATAGACTCTAGTGATCATTTGTCTAGGCATTGGATAAAAGCATTACATGCGAGTATACGTTATGAAATTCCGCCTGGTTGGCGTATATGCGGAGAGAATATGTTTGCCCTTCATAGTATTTATTATACTGAATTGATGAGCTATTTTTATGTTTTCGCTATTTTTGATGAAAAAAATATTTCATTGTCTTGGAACGAAGTGGAAGAATTTTCAGATTTATTAGGTTTGAAAACTGTTCCTGTTTTACACCGAGGCAAATGGGACGAAGAAACAATTAAGAATTGTTATACGCAAAAATCGGCTTGTAGAGGTTGGGAGCCTAAAGAGAATATAACAGAATTTAAAGATTTTAGACAAAAGATTTTAAATGGAGAAGAAATATCCTCTTTTGCAAATGAAACACAAGAAGGTTATGTTTGCAGAGTCGCTAGTTCTTTTTCTTATAATGATTATGATAAATGTATAGCAAAATTTGTTAGAAAATCGCATGTACGTACAAGTGATTTCTGGATGACGGAAATAGTTATTCCAAATAAACTAAAGGAGAAATAAATTGTCTGAAAAGCAAGACGTAACACCATTTGACGTTATTGTAAAAACATTTAATTCTGAAAAAGGAGCTTTGACATTAAAACCAAGTGAAGTATGTGACGGTATAATCGAAACTGGGCATTTTACCCGGAAACACGATGATGATTGGGTAATTGAAGGGTTTATCGAAGGTGACAGCGAAAAGTTTTGGGTAAATGGTTTTATGGCAGAACATCCTAAATTTTTACGAGTTTATGGAGATTTCGAGTTTGAAGTTTTTTCGGACAGCGAAGATGGATTGGCTGATTTTATGAAAAATCATTCACCAGAAGATTGGGATTATGGAATAGAAGAGGAGATATCATGATATCATTCTGGATTTTAATTGCTTTAATATTCATTTTCGGAGCAGTATTTTTTGCATCACTAGGCCAAGATTCTATTTCTAGGTGGTTTATTGTGATAGTATTATTTCTGTTTATAACTTTATCTTCTTGGACTATTTATGCGAGCCGACATCGACAAGAAACCAAAGTTGAATATTTACCAATTATAACTTTAACTTATCCCAATGGACAATCAGAACAGGTCGCAGTTCAGGATAATAATGAGTATATTTACCTAAGTGAAACTGGAAAAAAGATATACGATGAAGAATTATATAAGTATAAAAAAGTTAAATATGCTAATTCTTCTTATCTAATATACTCTTGGCCTGATTATTATAAGGGCGAGATTGCTCATATAAGTACTATTGAATTAAAGGAGTGAAATTGTGCGAAAATTAATTTTTTTAAGAGGAATCCCGGCGAGTGGAAAAAGTACTTACGCTAAGTCTTTATTACACAAAGAGACTCATATCGCTCGTGTAAATAAAGATAATATACGGGAAATGATTTCTAAAAAAGGAGATTCTGTACATAAGATATTTGATAAGAAATCAATATTGAATATGCTTTATATGGGAACTCAAAAAGATAGTCCTAGTTTGATAGAAGATATTCAAGGAGAATTAGCGATCACTTTTTCTGGTCATAATTGGAATAGACTCTTGAAAACTCAAAAAGCAAAGTCTTTTGGGCCAAGAGAAAAAATTACAATTGATGCGCAAAGTATTATGATAAAATGTCTAGTTAGAGCAAAGTTGAATATGATTATTGATGATACTAATTATAATTCAGAGCATTTTGGTCGTATTAAAAGATTGTGTCCTGATTATACTTTTGAAGTCGTTGATATGCATCAAGAGTACGGGATCACTGTTGAAGAATGCATAAAAAGGAATAAGAAAAGAGATAAAAGTGTTCCTGATGTTGCTATTTATGGAATGGCTAAAAGATATGGGGTGACAGCCCAAAAAACTAAAAATACTCAAAAACCTTTTGAATGCGAAGAAAAATACATTGTTTGTGATTTAGATGGTTCGCTTTGTGATGTTGAACATAGATTGTCTTTTATAAGAGGTGCGGGCAAAAAAGATTGGAATGGTTTCTTTGGGGCAATGGATAAAGACACTGTTCGTCCAGTAGTTAAAGAACTAATTGATTTAACATATCCTGGTTATCCAGTGGTTCTTGTCACTGGAAGACCAGAAAAATATCGAGAAATGACTGAGAGCTGGCTAGTAAATAATAACATTAGATATGACGCTCTATATATGAGAAGAGATGAAGACAAAAGATCTGATATTCTTATAAAACAAGAAATACTTGATTTATATTTGAATAGAAACAATATAGAAATGAGTATAGATGATAGACCTTGTGTTATTCGCGGAGTCTGGCGAAAAAATAAAATAAAAGTAATCGATGTAGGTGACGGAAAAGAGTTTTAAATTAAGATGAGGTATTTAAAGAGATAATAAAAGGTGAATAGTATTATTCTATAAATTTTAGATCGTTAGGATTGAAAAAGAATATATGATCATCATTTATTATACCTGTATATCCATATTGTTTTAAGAAGTTAACCCATTCTTGTGTTGGGAAAAGAATTAAATTTGATTTGGCAGAGAGTATATCATTAGGATCGAAATGGGTTGCTTCCCAGGCTTCCTATTTACTATTCTGCCATAAAGCTTCTGGCTGATGATCGGATTCCATTAAAAACTTTTTTACTATTTTGTCCAGATTAGCATTATTTGAATTAATAAATTTTTGAGGATTAATGACTTGATATGATGAAATAAATTTTCCCCAATTTTTTGCTCCTTGGGCGTCATTTGCTGTCCAAATACCAGGAAAGTCTCTGGGTCGAGGGGCAGATTCGGGTTGGGGCGTCCCTCTATAAACGATATTGTTATTTTGAGCTATTTTATACCACATATTACTCATATACTGTAAGTAAAAACATTTCCCTTTCATAAAGTGTTTATCAAATATAGTAAAAATAGAATATAATTTTTAAATTCTTTATAGAATTAGAAAGGAGATTTTGCAAATATGAGACACTTTTTCACATCAGATTTGCATCTTTAGATTTGACCATACTAACATTATCAAATATTGCAATCGCCCGTTTACTACAGAGCAAGAAGCTAAAGACATATTATTAGCCAATCAAAATGAAGATCGTACAGCGGTAAGAAAAGTTTCCGTTAGTCAAGAAACTGTAGATAAAATGAACAGCTATATTCTTAATGAAATAAATATGGCTGTTATGCCTCAAGATACTCTTTATATTACCGGTGATTTTGCTTGGGTTAAAACTAAAGAAAGAGCCGAATACTTTAGAGACGCTATTAATTGCAACAATGTAATTTTAATATGGGGCAATCACGATAATCGACAATTATTGAAAGGACTTTTTCAGGGGTATTATGACATTTTAGAAGTAAAAATTAATAAGCAACATATTGTAATGTGCCATTATCCTTTATTGGCCTGGAATAGAGATAGATATGGAAGTATAATGCTTCATGGGCATTGTCATGGAAACATGGATACCTGGAAAAAAGATAATATGAAAAATTCTTCTTGTTTTGATATCGGAGTAGATTGTTATAATTACAAACCTGTGTCTTTTGAAGAGATTTTGGAGGTTATTGAAAATAAAAAATCATGAAAAGACTCTGGACACAGAAAGAAGAAGAATATTTAATTAATAATTATGCCAATTTGTCTAATAATGAAATGGCTTTAATTCTGGATAGAAGTGCAGGAGCAATTATTGATCGGGCTAGCCGGAATTTAGGATTAAAAAAGTCCGATAGATATAGAAGAGAGAGATCTGGTAATAAAAAATATTCCTTAGATATTAACTATTTTCAATCTATAAATTCTCATGAAAAAGCCTATTGGTACGGTTTTTTGTGGGCTGATGGATGTGTTCAAAAAAATAAAGTTATAAGTCTTTGCATTAATAAAAGAGATAAAGAAACATTGTTAAATTTTAGAAGAGCTATTGGTTCTAATCATCCCCTTAAAGAAATATATAAAACTGGTTGTTTGCAAGTAGCATTTCGTTGTGCCATTATGTACAATGACTTATATAAATTAAATATCATTCCACGTAAAAGCTATTCTAATTTAATGCCACTGATCGTTGATCAATTATTTTCTTCATTTTTGCTTGGTATTTTTGATGGGGATGGTCATTTGCAGAAAAACTCATTACAAATTACAAATACAAAAGAAACTTGTGATTTTATAAATAAAAAATTATTACAGTTTAAATTGATTGATACCTCACGAATAACTGGGACCGGAAGTTATGCTTCTAGATTATATATCTATAGACAGCGTGTTATAAATAATCTTTTTAAATATATGTACCAAAAATTATCATGTTTTATGAAAAGAAAATATAAACGTTTTCAAGCGATGGGGTATGGAGATGGTTTTGTTTTGACAGCAAATATGAAATAATTTTATGTATTTTTTTGTTAGTTGATGAGTGGGACTATAAACCTGTATCATTTGACCAGATTTCGGATCATATGAGCAAGAAAGACATAACTCAACAACATGGTTATTATTGGATATGAGTAAAAAGAATAAATTGGATATCTTTACTGGTTGGGAAAAGGGAGCTTATGGACCTCCTGAATGTCATATAAATACATCATATGCAAAAAAGTTTAAAAATTATAAGGAGAAACTAATGCCTGTAGATGAAAATGATATTAAAGATGATATTAAACAGGCAGAAAAGATATGGGAAGATTGGCCCGATCCAGCATCTTATATTTATTATAAAGAACAATCAAAAAATAAAATTCCAAAAAATAAAATTCCAAAATGGATGGATGAAGCATATCAAAAAGGTGCTGAAATTAAAAATGCTCCAAAATATTCAGATTATTTTAGTGGAACAGAACCATTTAAAGATTTTTCTATGTCTTCTTCATATCAAAAAAATTTAAATGATTTAAATGATTTTAGTTCTTCTACCAGTTTATATGAAAACTTATCTTCTGTAGATCAAGATGAATATCTTGAAAAGTTTGCTACAAAAATAAATAAGGGAATAAATTATTCTTTAAATATCCATACTACAAAAAAAGGGAAAAAATTTACTAATCAAATGGGAGATACCTCTGTATATAGTTATGTAAAAAAAGTATGTGTAAAACATATGGCTAGTTGTGCATCCTCTATAGGCATTATGGAACAATACGATAGTTTAATTGAAGATAAAAATGGAAAATTATTTGTTATTGAAATTCTTTTTAATATTGAACCTTTTCATTTTGAAAGCATAGTATATGATTTTGAAAATGATCGTTATCTTTCTATAGAGAGGTTCTCTATCAGTGTTGCAGATGATAAAGAGCATTTAAGATATACTATATTACATGATCCTTTACCTTACACCAAAGATATGGATTTGTTAGATTGGTTTCTGGTGAGAAAAGCAATCTACTTGGAAAGATTCAGCAGTGATAAATTAAATATAAAAGATGTTTATGATCCTGTGGTCTTAGGTTTAAGTTCTATATATTCGGATATGACTAATAATATTGATTTATTTCTTAAAAAAGATGAAGATGACGATTTTGATTTAATTGATTTGGATTAAGGAGTTATTATGAAACCTGTTATTTTATTTAGGGGTAGTTTGGCAGAAGAAGGAGAGCTAGAATGCGCCCAGAAATTTTTTGATGTTAAA
>Ga0307992_1001578_pt1 | contig 13432 bp, 10 predicted proteins | sample EllFjometagen133_FD_203162 | JGI IMG/M metagenome (GOLD analysis project Ga0307992, IMG submission 203162) | Marine microbial communities from Ellis Fjord, Antarctic Ocean - #133 | ecosystem: Environmental > Aquatic > Marine > Unclassified | place: Southern Ocean | collected 2014-10-08
CTGAGATATATCCCGCATTCGTATTCTCCGTTTCAGTCCACACATCGAAAGCACCTTCAGCAGCCCCAGAAGCGTCAACGCCAAGAATGGCGTTCCCAGCCCCCGCATTAGCCCGGTTAGCTGCAAGAGCCGTAGCAGTTACAGCATTAAATGTTGAGCTAATAGCAACATTAATCTCTGTGTCTGGGGATTCTGTGAGATCAAAGTCGTCACCGTCAAAGTCAAGGGTTACAATGTCCTGGTCGCCCACCGCAACACCTCCCTCTTTAACAGTGGTCATAGTCCCGCTTCCACCGGCTCCTCCATCGTCAGTACCGTCAGCAAACCCGGCAGGCACACCCCCTATTTGGGACCATTCTACTTTTGCCGTAGCAGTATTTGGGCCTAAGCCATCAACGGATATCAGTTCCTCTATAGCCTCATCAACATTCGTGGCTGTGAAGTCGCCATTCTGGTCATCAAAGGAAACTGTGTCACCATCTATGGTGTCATTGTTGGTCAAAACGTTTGTTACGTCAGCGAGTAGACCTTCAAGTTTCGCCTCACTATCAATCTCAGTAGACAGGATAATATTAATCGTTCCCATCAGGGCTTCTACTTTGGCTTCGGAATTAATCTCTGTGCTAACGATGAAATTCAGCGTGGCACAGACAGCCTCAAATCCTGCCTCTGTATTAATCTCATCATATATAACCGGATAGCCAGGACCAGCTATAGCCGGACCTGAGCAGAGAAGTAAAATGCCTAATATTGTCAGTATCTTTTTCATATCGTCTCCTGTTTTACCAACTGCCACCGCCCCCACCACCACCGGATATTGACGGCTGTCCTGTAGGGGAAGCTCCCCCCGCTGTTAATCGTTTACCAGGAGAGGGGTTGCCGTCTGCATCAACTACAAACAGATAATAACCTCCTCCCGTTAAGTCCGTTATAGAACCGGTATTTAGCGTAAATGTTATCTCACCGTCTGCCCAGGCAGTAGCAATCTGCATTTCCCTATGAGTACAGCTTGCATAATCAGCATTGTCACCTACCTCAACCCTGGCCCATGATTTATCAAGATATATGTCATCATAAAAAAATGTTGTTTCCGCATCCGCAGCAGAGTTTCCATGATATTCACCGAACCTGAAATCCCGCCAGTTCTCATCATCTCTAATGGTTTTTCCTGTTAGGTTTTGTGCTACCTGGCTTTCTCCAGGGGTTAAATACCTGATTTGACATTCCCCTGTTGATTCATGCCCCGAAACTGAAACTTGTACGAGAGTCCAGTTGTCCTCTTTATACGGTTGTGTTCCAGTTTTTAATTCATTGGGAGAACTGGTTCCGTCAGCAGTTTGGATAGACCAGTAGTAAGATGGCGTTGACCAGTTGAAAGAACTTATGCTTGGAATAGTCGATGCATCATCCCCTAATATTCTCATTAATTTATGCTGAAAGCTCGCACCGCCACCTGTCCCCCAATCCCACCTAACCCAAAAAGAGACAAAGACTTTAGAGTGCAGGTTTTCGTCCCCTTCCCAAATTAAGTAACAGTCAGAGAAAACATGCCCTTCCGCCACATAATCTACGTCAAAGTGAAACCTGGCATTCATGGTGCTGTTTGTTCGATTGCTGGTAGTCGAATACTTTGGATCTTCAGTGTTTGAACTTGCATACAATTTATAATCTGTCCAGTCTGTCGTATCAGCAATTACCGCCCCATTTACACCATCCTCAAAGTTCTCAAACTTGATAGGTGCAGCAGTCGCTTTAGCTCCAAAGTTAGTGCCGGACACCACAATCGTTTGTCCACTTGTGAGAGTGCCGACTATGCCGGTTATAGCTGGATCAGCAGCATGGCAGACAGAAACGAAACCCCAAAACAGAACCACTAAAATAAGGGTAAGGTTTTTCATAATAGCTCCAAGTTTTCTATTATTACGACACACTCACCCGCGGCTGAACCGTTATCGCATGACGATACAGCGTAATGAAAACGCAAGGTTCCAGGTGCAGCAGAAAAGTTACCCGTTAGTGTATCTTCCGGTGACGCATTACCATGAGATCCTGTTCTAAAAACCACCGTATATCCTCCGTAACTCCCGGACCCACTGTTTCCAGTGACCGTTACATAATACTTTGTGCTTTCTGACGGTCCAATCCAAGCGTCCAAAATGTTTACTGAGCCGTCAATACATTCATCGAGATATATTCGCATAGCTCCTGATACAAACCGCAAACTTGTTGCAATATAGTCACGGCCAGCATTGTCAGCATCTTTAAGGTCTCCGTCTATCCCATTTCCAGAATCCTCGGCTAACCCCCATAGGAACAGGTGGCTATCGCCAGTTGGTGCTGTGGTAACAGTAAATTCAAACCGGAAGTCCTGGTTTATACTGATTGAGGTTCGGTCTTTATATAGGTATGCTGTGTCATCTGCTGGCACACCGTCATAGGTTAGCTTATAGTTTGTGTCTAAAGTGATGTTTGGAATTGTGTCTACTTCAGTATAGGTAGAAAAATTTTCATAAGAAGAGCCTGCGGCTGGCACACCCCCGCCCATTCCAGGAGACATTAAAGCCCAAACTACAACCGGGAATGAAAGAATCAGAAAGCTAAACAATATCCATTTTCTCATTAGCTGGCCCCCCCGTCAGTGCATGTGTCAGATTCGCCTATGATATACCAACTGTCAGCATCAAGGGCATGAAGTATGACATAATGAGAAGCCCCCGCCGGAATATCTATACTGTAACCTGCTACAATAGCTGTACCGGCTCTAAGGGTTATTGTGTCAAGACCATTGCTATCCACTATTACCTGTTCCGCTGCATCCTTTACGAATACCAGCACAGAAGATCCTACACCGGCAGCGGCAATGCTTGGAAGGGTAACAGTGCAGGCCGCCGTCACGAAAATATAACGGCCATGGACCTGCTTGTTTGTTAGTGTTGTGTTTTCTGTGACTACTACAGGAGCATTAAGTGCGGCAATCGTAATCCCGTTTGCAGTAATGACATTAGTTCCTCCTGCCCCGGCAGAGATTTCCACCTCTCCATCTGTATCGGTATCAAAATCAAGTTTCAAATGCTCATGATTTGCCACATCCCCCGGAGCGTCAACATTAGTCATAATGCCTAAGTACAAGGCTTGTGCATCGGCATCAAACCAGATATTAGTGTACTCAGTCCCTGCCGTTGCCGTACCTATTGAGGTAAGGCGGAAGTCTCCTATTTCCCCGTCTTCTGTTGGGGTCGTTATCTGACCGTACCAGCCAGCCACAAATTTATCTGCTCTATCAGTCCCCGTTGCACCAGAATCATAAAGTTTGCTTGCAGGCGAAGCTACAGACGCAGAATTGGCAGAGCCGTCTGTTTCAATCCAAAACAGGAGCGTATCAGAAGCATTTACCAACTCGTAATTCCCGGATGTGCTGTTGTATCCCCAAGAAAAATCATCATCATTACCCCAGGAGAAATGTACGTTGTCCTGGACCTCAAAATTAGCAGAGATATTGCCGGCAGTATCTAATTTCATCGTGTCAGCGTCATACGCCTGTACGTTAGTTCCCGGAACAAGGCTTAATGTAGTCCTCTGTGCTGAAGCATCGGCATCATCAAGCAAGGTCAATCCAGCCGCAGTAGGATTTACCGCATGATATTCCTGTAAAATGGTGCTTACTTTCAAAACTGTACCATCCTTCAAAAGCCCTGCACCAATAGTCTCTCCAAGCACCGATTCCAGGCATCTGGCATCAAGCTGATCCTGAATAGAACTCGTAGGGTCCACATATCCCAAAATGGCAGTAGTCCAAGTGATTGGAAAGGCAAAGGCTAAATCAGCAGACAGATTTCCAACGCTAAGGGTCAGCTTGTTTGAGTCTCCATCATACAGGGAGATAGACGTGCCGCCATCGCTCGATCCGTCCAGGCAATCACCGGACTCACAATTACCTACCTTATCCACATCTGCAGATCCACCAAAATGAAATGTCCTTGCCTGTACACCTGACGCAATAAAGAGTACACACAAAGTAAGCAAAAATATCAGTCGTTTCATTTCCTCCTCCTTCTTTTATTCATTATCTGATTTATATCCTTTAATCACACAGACATTACCACCAATGTGTAATAGTGTGGCACAGTCAGTACCAGAAATAGCAAAGTCATACTTACACTTGATATGTGTTCCATCTGTAATAGTAATAGTATGTCCTGCTGCAGCAAATACTGTAATCTCATCCCATGAAGATAGTCCTGTTATTGCTCCAGTTAAAGCATCAGTTACTCCACCCTCAGAAGTTATAGTATAAATACCTGGCCCACTTGCAGCAAATGTATCAGAGGAAAGTGTAACATCATAATGATTCCATGTCCCAGATGCTATAACAAGATTATCAACAGCTTCAAACATTGACTGTGAATCACCTGTTATCCCATTCAGATTATTAGTCAGGGTTGTAGTGTCTACAGAGACTTGACTTGCCAGAGAGGATCCTGTGTCCGCTTCCATCTTAGCAATAAAATCTCTTCGGTAATAATCTGTAACAATATCCTGTACTTCTAATACATACCAGTACCAAACAATAAAATCAACAGCAGCCCTTGGGGCATAATCAAGTGTAACCAACCCACCATCACTAATGGTAATAGTCTCTCCTATCCTATGCCGCGTAAAGATATTAGCAGAGTCATATGCTGGTTTGTAGTTAGTTAGTGTCACGTGTGCTACAACTAAATTGGCCACATTGCCAACAGTCCATGCTCCCATACTGAATGTTCCGTTATCTGTTCCAGTAAGTTGGAAGGTTTTATCTGCTCCATCGCCTGTAAACTGCTGACAAAATACCACAGGGATAGTTATAAGTCTTCTTCCAAACCCAAAAGTAGAAGCCATTTTAATCCCTTATGTCGTGGTCCAAGTACCTGTTGCACCAAAGGAGAGCCATCGTGTAGCTGATACAAGCTTTAATATTATAGTGGCAATATAATCATCATCACAGTAGATAGTGGCACCTGCTGCAGAGTCAACAATAATATCACTATCAGCTGCATCTATTGTTATCTTACCAGTATTAATATTACAAAACTCAAACCATACTCCAATATTCGCAGCCGCAACAGAACACATAGTGAATACGCGATCAGATACACTATTCATTATTAGTGTTTGCCCAACCTGTAATAACAGTACTGTATGATTAGCAGTGTATGTTGTGCTTACACTCTGTGGACCACCAGCCCCATTTCCTCTACTCCGAGTATTAAACAGTCCTCCAAGCATGACTTCCTCCTTACAGGTAGTAGGCTAAAGTAACAACGCAGGCCCAGGGTGAAATAAAATGTAGAACTGCAGCTGCCTCTACCATACGTACCATAGGGTTAAGTTCTCCTGCAGATCCATCTGTTACATCAGCAGCAGGTATTGCAACAGTAGCCCCATAGCGGAAGTAAAAATCTGCTGTGGCTGTCATTATTACAAGTCCAGCCCTCGCAGGCACAGTTGCCGTTCCCTCTACAGTTGCAGCCAAAAATGCTGCATCTATATAATCAGAGGAACCAATTCCATAATGGGTTTCCATGTTTGAGGATTTATGTAGGATAAGCTTGTTCATTTATCTCCTCCCTTACACTAAGTTAAATTGTCAAAAATTGACACTATTAGTTATTCTTCAGAAGATGGAATCGAGAAGAAGTACTTTAACCATGAGCCATTGTACCTTGCAGGAATATCATCTTCACCACGTCTAATCCCCCTAAACACCTTCCACATTGTCATATTCATGTAGCCAGTAGAACCGAAGTAACTCTTAAGGAAACCAGAGACAAAGAAGTCCTTGTCCTCCCCATACTCTTCTGCAGCTTCTCTCCTATGCATATTAGTGAAGGTCGCGGCTATTATTGGGTTAACAGCAAGTGAAGGTTCAGAAGCCCCATGTTTTTGAAACGGCACATGCCATAATTGCGGGATAAGATCCATTCCAATAGCACCACCACCACCGAGGATTATACCAGATGCAATCATCTCAGTCATAGCCTGACGCATATATGATCTTCCCATTAGATCACGAGAATTACTCTGGAAGAGAGCATCATAAATCATGTTCTGCTTCATTGTATGCTCAGCCTTCAGCATATGACTTCCAAGATCAACCATCTCTCGAAGGAGCAATGGAATCTCTCCGTTCTTAATCCTCCCTTTTATTACCTTACCAAGGTTAACTATATCCTTTCCTGAGTTATATGCAGTTACCAGTCTACGCTCCATAATCTTGAAGCCTGTATTCTGGAAGAGAAACAATGCACGAATACTTGGTTCACGCATCCAGGAAGGATTGAGAGAGCCAGATAGAAAGTTGTTCTTAAGAATGTTAGAGTACACAGCATACAGTGCCTGATCTGGAGTCATACCTTTCTTCTCTGCCATATGTAAACTGGCGAGGAAAGTATGATGCCTGTCAACAGATTCTGTAATTCGTACTGGGACACTACCAACCTTATTTATCTTGTTCAGTGTTTTGTCAAATGCTCCCCAGAAACCGGGTTTGTTTATCACTGAGCTGGTGAAGTCTAAGTCAGCAATCATATTCATTCCTCTTGATTGGAATGTAATAGACCGAGCTGCATCATCCATAAACTTCTTTTGTCCTACGCCTTTAATACCAAGTTTCTTAAAGGTAGCTTGCATCTCTGGAGAATGCCTTGAGTTTCTAATTGCCATTCCCCATGCGTCAGTAAATGAATGAGCAAACTCTCCAACACCCATTGAAGATGCAGTTCCGATGTTCTTAAAGTAATGTTTAAAGGCAACAGAACCTGAGAAGGCAAGCAGTCGCAAAACCTCAAAGGAGGAGTACCTATCCATTAGTCTATTAACTCTGGTATCAACTGGAGGAATCATAGACTGCTCTATCTGCTGCCAAGCTTTCTCAAGCACAGGCGCATTCTTTACAATTGGACTATTCCTATGAGCATGCCAAGAATCTTTCTTACCCTTTCCCCAGAATTGATTCCACTGGATTCTTCTCTCAGCATCGAGGATATACTTCTGCTGTGCATAGGCAATATCAGGAACAAGACCTTTGCTATACTTAGATCTACGGAAGAACTTTGAATACGGTATTCCAGAGGATTCTAATCCAAATGAAGCAAGTCTGGCATCTATAGCCTTATCACTCCATGCTGGATGAAACGGATGATGTACATACGGACCCTTGATAGTATCCATACCAGCAGCTTCAATTCTCTTTGCGTAGTCTTGGTTCATTAACTTAATGTAAGACACAGCCTCTTTCTCCTCAGCTGACAGCATCCCTTTAAGCCATGGATACACAGTATGATCTGTGGTATCTTCAACAGCAAAGAAGATTCTGGAAGCAGAGTATCTCTTTGCAAGGTCCTGAGCCTTAACTTCCCACTCTTTCTCAAAGGCTCTGAAGCCTGGCTCACACTCAGCAAAAGCTTTTTCAGTCGCACTAATTTCAGCGCGGAGGTTATCTATCTTAGCATTCTTCTTCTTATTCTTCCTTCCATCTGCACTAAGACTTTTGATTATCTTTTTCAATTTCGGGTTTAGTTTATTGAGTCTCATCTCAGCAACCCTATATGCTCCAACATCACCAGAGAATTGTTTTGCCAGCGGAGCCATTTCTGAAGTAATTATCTCCATAGCTTTCTCTTTTCTAAGAGCAGGAACATCTTTGAGAATATTTCCAAGGGTTCGTAGATTACCATTAACAACATTAGCAATGGCATTCTGTACCATTCCAATCTCTGGGGCAGCACTATGTCCTTGCTTATACATGAGATCCATAACAGTGAAAGGTGTCATCTTACTCATGAGTGGAAGAACTCTCTTGGTAGTTTTAATGATATTAGAAATCCCCTTACCGCCTACTTCCTTCATAAACAATGGAGCAGTCCTAAGAACATTCTGTGCTTTAGCTACTACTTTAGATCCCTCAGGAGCAGCAGTGTAAGTGAAGCCAGCTTCCATCCAACTACTGACATAGCCTATACCCTTACTGATAACTCCACCTGATGCATTCTCCGCCATATTAACAAGCTTCCTTGGAACGTTAGTTCTGGCGACAGCAGCAACAACCCCTGCGTCTGAGTCTTCTGGCAGTCCAAGAACACCAATCAATGGAATAGAAGTTAATCCTATGATAGCAAGTAGTTTCTTATTTCCCTTAGCAACCTCCCCTTTGGTAGCCTTAGTAAGAAGTTCTGCAGCCTGCTCCTCAAGAGCACCAGTAGCCATTACTGCATCGTCTACGAGACCAAGATCTCCAGAAGCAATAGCCATATTATCTGATGCTATTTGTCTTTGTTCATCTGACAGCCCTGACTTAACAACAGTAGAAGTACTGTCTTTTTTCGGTGGCTTACTCTTTCTACCTGGATCAAAACCAAGTCTGAGAGCAGTATCCTCAGCAGCTAACTCAGATTCTATCTCTTCAGTTCCTCTTGTTACTGCCTTACCCTTGGCATATAGACCTTCTTTCTTTAATGCTTTTGAGTACATCTTCTTATAGGAGGGAAGCAGTTTAGTAACCTCTGCCTTTGGCACACCAGAAGCAAGTAACCTTGCACCAATAGAGGCTTCACCCATTACATCTACAAAGTCTGCATGAGAACTTGCAATAGCGTGTAGGTCATTCTGGAGAGATTTGTCTCCGCTCTTAACCTTCTCCAGAACATCTCCCATGGTGGTCTTCTCAGTTTTCCCTTCCCACAGAATAGTTTCGTTTGTTACCTTACCAGCAGCAATCTCACCCTCTTCCCCGGATATTTTAGCAAGCTCTTCCTTAGTTAGTTTCTTACCTTTGTACTTACTGAGTGCATTAGTCTTTTTACCCTTCTCACTTGCTTCTATTGCTTCTCTATAAAGCTGTCCCTTAGTTGTTTCAGGACTTGCTTCTTCCAGACGAGCCATTAATGCATCATCAGATTCACCTGGTACTTTTGCCAACATTTTATTAGACTTAACAAGAGATTCTTTTCGTAGTCTTTTAAGCTCTGTTACCTGTTTTAATGTAGCACTTTTACCAAACGTAAGAGCTTCTCCAGTAGTCTTAAACTCTGGAATCTCTGCCTTTTTAGGAATCTCTTCCAGAACGCTTTCTTTCTTGGCAGCAGTTTTTGCTTTCTTCCCTTCCTTAAGTATCCCCTCCAGAGTAAGCTCTCCTTTAGGAGTCTTAGCCTTTCCAAAAGTAAGCTTCCCTTCCAGAGCCCACTCACCTACATTTGCTCCAGTAGGTCTAACCTCATATAGACTCCCATAGTTATGCAGAAACCACTCATCACTCCCAGGTTTCTTAACCAGAGATACATACTTTCCAGAGGACCATTCAGGAGCACCTTCAGTTCCGGCAATAAGTTCATCATACCTCTTTCTGGTTAGTTTAATTATCTTCTGACTACTCCCATCCTTCCAAGTGTAACTCTCAACACCCTTACCACTTGCAACCTTAACAGGCTTCTGCACAACCTTCTCAGCAATAACACTTTCCTCAACAACCTTTACAGCCTTTGTTTCTTTAGGAGATGTAGGAACTATCTTTCTTTCTTTCCCCTTAGCCAAACCAAGAGCAATTCTTTCCTGCTCTCTGACTCTCGCAGCAGCTGCCCGTACTTGTTGTTCCTCAGCAATTGCCTGCCTAACAGGTATTCTCTTTTCCTTAGCTTTGTTAAGGATATTATTAACACTCTCTGCTTCCAATCTCTTAGCACTAATGATCTCCGCTTTTGTTGGAGCAAAGGTAGTAGATGACTTACTTAAAGCAGCAAGGTTTTGATAAAGTCTACTTGTCTCATTCTTAATTGTTACTGAATCTGTAATAGGTAATAGTGTACTTCCCTCAGGCCTCAGAAACTTTACATCCACAGCCTTCCCACCTCTACCAGGCATAACATCCGCAACATTAATACCCATTACTTTCGAGGATCTAACTGCCCTTCCTTGCAACGCTTTCTGCGCAGCCTCACCAGTCACACCCTCTCTTTGCCATTCCCTAAACCCAGGAAAAGCATTTTCAAATGTGTCAATCTCTACCTGACCAGACTTAACCATCTGCCTGAAAGCATCAATTTCAGTCATCTTCTCCATGACTTCTTTAGGTTTGACAGATTCCATTATGATAGCATTAACTCTAAAGGCCTCACGATTAGCTTCTTTAGCAAGCAGGCCAACATTGATAGCTTTAGCTGCTGTTGGATCTCTCTGCAATAACTTAATAGCATTCTTAGAAAGCAACTCTTTCTCTGTTGCTTTAGCAAGACCTTTAGTAATACCCTTGTGAATACCATATCCACCAATAACACCACCAAGCAGAAGATCAACTCCTATCTTCTCCCAGGTACCTTCTCTTGCCTTACCGTAGTCAGTCTTGGCAATCACATTACTTGCAGCATCCCACCCCATAAACATAGGAATAGATATGAATGCAGCACCAGCAGCAATAGACAAAGGATTAGGACTAACCATCAACTTCCTTCCTGCCCAGGTTAATCCTGCTTTAGCCGCGGCTCTCTTAGCACCTGCGCCCAGCAGCGAGAATCCTGCACCCCATGCAGCAGACTCCCCTGGGTGTGTCCAGTGTGACTTTCCAGGAGCACTCGTTACTTCTTCCTTATATTCCTCATACCCCGGAAGCCCCTTTACATCCTCATCCTCACCAAGTAAACCAAACAAATTAGTGATAGAGGTATCAGCTCGAAGCTTTGCCTTATGACTTGCTTCCAGTCTTGAGATCCCACCACCAGAATCCTCACCCATCATCATACCCTGAGTAATCCTTCTCAAGATCTGATCAGACTCCATACCCCTATACTGAGGATCACTTAAAGCAGAAGTAAACCTTTCTTTCAGTTCTCCACCAAATCCACTCATTACATGACCAGACGGTATACCAGCTTCTACTGCATCCATCTTAGTCAAGTATTTACTACTCTTTCTAACCTTCTTAGTGGAAGGAGATAACTCAGAAACCTTTGTAGAAAGGATACGGTCTATCTTACCAGTATCCAGAAGAAGGTCATGTTTCTTCTTTTCTCTAATGTTTGCTTTATTAAATATCTGCTGATAACTTTGCATTAGATTCCTCTAATAGTGTCAAAATTTGACAATCTGTCTTACTCCGAACGCGAGGTTCCCCAATTCCAGACAGTCTTTGCAGGATCTACAGCAAATCTCTTAATCTGTTTACCCCGTTTGCGTATAAGCTCTTGAAGGTAATCAGGACCAAAATACTTTCCAAACTTTGTACCACCTCCTGGAAGGAAGTCTCTATCAGCACCAGTTTTCACCGTTGCATTCTGTTCCTTTATGAAAGGACCAACACCAGTTAGTTCTTCACTTGTTGGGCCTAACTCCTTGCCGCTACCGCCCCAGGTGTCCGCACCCATGAGATTACGAATATCCATACCGGAGGTATCAGTTGGTGTCTCTAAAGTAGCCGGTGTCATCACATTACCAGTTAGTCCTTGTGCTTCTTTAGCAAAGCCAAACTCCTGCTCGTTTGCAGCCATGACTCCCTTACTTCTTTCCCTAGTATTATCAATCCAACCGCGAGAAGTAGCTCCTATTTGCTCCATCTCATCCCTTTGTTTATCCCTTCTAATAGATGGCTGATAGTCAGGAGCAGATATCCTCTCTGTGGTCATGAGAGCATTCTCATTAGCTCTACCCCTAACTCCTGCACTCATAGTCTGCTCATCCAGTGCTCTGTCCATCCTTCCCTGATGAGCAACCTGACGATCTTTGATCCTTTGGATAACATCTTTAGGAACATTAAAGTCTATTGTTCTTTTCTTTTTTACTGGTCTTGTATAACCAAGCATGGTATCCTCCTATTAAATGTCACCAGAGTAGTTATGTGAAACATCAGGAACAGCCCTGTTCTCTTCATGAGTATGCGACTCACTACCACTGAAGCCAAGCTGTGCTGCTGTATTGATACTACTAAGTGCACTCGCAGCCATCTGTGCACTAACTGTTGCTCCTGCTTTTATGGATTCTTGAATTAGTTGATATTCTGCTATAGCTGCCTTGAGGTTCCTATCAGCCTCTGAGATTTTCAGAGTAATCATATTCTTCTCATGCTCAAGTTTTACTGCATATGACCTAACCTGAGCATCTAATCTTGTTCTCGTTGCTTCCAGACGTGAGGAATATCCCTGCATCAAGGCAGAGTAGAGATCTATGTTTGCTTGTTGTTTGTACCTTGCAGCTTCAAAGAGTCTTTGTGCAACCTTAGCAGCATGTGTCATTTCAACTTCTTCCAGCTGAAGAGAAGTAGTCAGGAAGAAATGAGTATTTACTTGCGCCAGCCTTGCCTGTTCAATACTAACTTCATAATTCATTTGAGCATCAGCCCGAGTTTGCTCTGCTGCAGCCTCAGCCAGAACACCTGCAAGAGCCCCAGGGGGGAGAGGAAATCCTCTGGAAGCAAAGTAATTCTCCGCTTCGTTATAGACTCTTGCATTGCTTATGTCCTGTCTGGCTCTGGCTCTCGCCCATAGTGCAGCTTCTACAGTAGCTCCGAGACCAGTTCCGCCGTCCTGTACTCCGGTAAGCAAAGCCGCCGTTAGTGCATCTTTGAGAGTAGATACATACGCTTCCTCATTGTAGAAGAAGAAAATACTCGGGGGATCAGGAACCTCCCCAGGAAGGATAGAGTCTATGTCTATTTGTGGAAAGGTGTATACTGTACGACTGTAAGGAAGATCATACCCGAAGGTTGGAATCAGATCATCAATATACTCCTTTGCTGTATTCCACGCATCTGATGCATATTCCTGAGCAGAGTCAAACCGATCTTCGACAATCGTTGCTGCACTCTCATATATTTCTACCATTTAAGATTTCTCCTTAGCTAACTTCCATTCAAGTCTTGGTGTGTTAATTGAAAGTATGTAGTATCCACATCTTGGACAGTACCACTGACTCTTATAATCTCCACCAACTTGGATATTTGGTCTTGTATTAACAGTATGTAAGTTCATTGAAGAACCACACTTAATACACTTAAAGGAAAACAGTCTCTTTACTTCTCTACTTTGTAAGTCAAGTCCTTTCATGTACTCTACAAACTCATCCATGGTCCGGTTGTTCTGCTTCAGGTGAAGATATAGATTCCTTAATTCCTGAAGAACTTTGCCTGTCTGAGCCGCCGTTAATTGTTCCATTGTTTTCATGAGCAACCCCAAAGAGCCCGTTGAAGCTCAACAAGATAATAACCCGGTGTTCCAGAAGCAGCTATGTACCGCATTGTAAAATCCGAATCATTAGCAGTAAGAACTATGCAACATTCTCCTTCGGCACACTGAACCACACACCCACCAGGACAGGTTTCGGTATCCGACAGGCACGATGTATGTCTGCTTTGATAATGATAAAGGCCGGAATCCCCATATCCTCTGTCTCCCCAAGCTGTTGGATGGCCTGC
>Ga0307992_1001579_pt1 | contig 13430 bp, 19 predicted proteins | sample EllFjometagen133_FD_203162 | JGI IMG/M metagenome (GOLD analysis project Ga0307992, IMG submission 203162) | Marine microbial communities from Ellis Fjord, Antarctic Ocean - #133 | ecosystem: Environmental > Aquatic > Marine > Unclassified | place: Southern Ocean | collected 2014-10-08
AAAATTTTCTCTATCATCTTATAACTCGTAGGTTATGAAAATATCTGAAATTAGGACAAAAACAAAGCAGGAATTGCAAAAAATGTGTAGATCAGAAAGAGAAAAATTGAGATTATTACGTTTTGATATTAAGCTTAAGCAATCTAAAAATGTAAGAGAGATACGAAAGACTAGAAAGTTAATTGCTCAGATATTAACTATTATTAATTCTAAAGAAAAAAAGAGTATTTAATAAAATTCCAATTAACTGATTTTTATGGCTAATAAAAAATTTCAAGGGACGGTAATTAGTGAGAAAATGGACAAAACGATTGTAGTTAAGGTGGATAGAATAAAGATGCATTCTTTATATAAAAAGAGATATACAACAAGTAAGAAATATAAAGTGCATGATCCTAAAGGAGAGGCCAAAATTGAAGATAAGGTTATTTTTGAAGAGTGTAGACCTTTATCCAAATATAAACGTTGGAGATTGATAGAAATTCAAAAATCAAAAAGACATATCAAAATCTAAAATTAATAGATAATAAGATTCTGCTTCGCAGAATTTTGAAAATAAATTTTATCATATACATATAAATAATAATACTGAGCGATATGATTCAATCAGAAACTAGACTAAAAATTATAGATAATACCGGAGCCAAAGAAGTTATGTGTATCACCGTTTTAAGAGGGTATAAAAGACGTTATGCCGGTTTAGGTGATATTATTGTGGCCACCATTAAAAAGGCGGCTCCTCATACTATGGTTAAAAAGGGTGAAATTGTACGAGTTGTGATTGTTAGAACAAGAAAAGAAACTCGTCGACCGGATGGGACTTATATTAGATTCAACGATAACGCAGGTGTTATTATTGATCCTAAAAATAAAGAGCCAAAAGGTACTAGAATTTTTAGTGTAGTTGCTCGCGAATTACGACAAAAGGGTTTTATGAAAATTATATCTTTAGCTCCTGAAGTTTTATAAATATGAAAATCAAAAAAAACGATACTGTCCAAATAATTCAAGGCAAAGATTCTGGAAAAAAGGGTAAAGTACTGAGAGCTATGCCTAAGATTAATAAAGTTGTTGTTGAAGGCTTAAACTTAGTTATTAAACATGTCCGCCCGCGCAAGGAAGGGGAAAAGGGTCAAAGAGTTAAAATGGCTATGCCGATTAGTGTTTCTAATGTTATGTTAATTTGTCCGCGTTGTAAGAAAAAAATTAGAGTGGGATATAAGATACTTGCTGATGGGCGTAAAGAAAGGTTTTGCCGAAAATGTAATGATGTTTTTAAATAGAAAGTTTTATTTGATATTTTAATGTTTACAGTATGTCTCTTTTTAAGGAAAAATATATTAAAGAAATAATACCAGCTATGAAAGAAAAATTTGGTTATAAAAATATTTTAGCTATTCCTAAGGTAACTAAAGTAACTGTTAATGTTGGTATTAATAGAGCTAAGTCGGAAAAAGATTCCAAATATATTGGGATTGTAGAGGATACTATTACTCAGATTACTGGACAAAGACCTGTTAAAAATTTGGCTAAAAAATCAATTGCAGGTTTTAAAATTAGAGAAGGAATTGTAGTTGGGGTGAGCACAGTTTTGCATTCACACAAAATGTATGATTTTTTAACAAAATTAATCAACGTCTCCTTGCCTCGTATCAGAGATTTTCGTGGTATTTCAGAGAAAAGTGTTGATCAGGGAGGAAGTTTGTCTATAGGTATTAAGGAGCAAATAGTTTTTCCAGAGATTTCTCCAGAAAAATCGGAAAGATTGCATAATCTGCAGGTTGTAATCACAACCAACGCCCCAAACCATGAACAGGGATTAGAATTATTCAGATTAATGGGATTCCCATTTAAGAGTTAAAGTTTAAAAAATATTTTTTATGGCAAAGAAGTCACAGATAGTTAAATCAAATAAAAAACCAAAATTTAGTACACGTATTGTGAGACGATGTTGGCGTTGTGGCAGAAAGCGTGGATATATGAGAGAATTCGGAGTTTGTCGTATTTGTTTCAGAGAATTAGCTACCAAAGGGGCTATACCGGGAATTCGAAAATCATCTTGGTAGAATTTCAAGATTTTAAATACTTGAATTCATAACAAGTTTAATCTGTGAGAGCATTGCTCTAAGAAATAATAATTAAAATAATTAAATTAAAATAAGCATATTATGACCGATCCAATAGCGGATATGTTAACAAGAATAAGGAACGCTTTGTTAGTAAAAAAACAAGCAATAATTTTTCCTCATTCCAAAATTAAATTTAATATTGGTAAAATTTTAGAGAAAGAAAACTTGATAAAAAAAGTGGAGATTATTGATTTATATAAAGAAAAAAATAAAAGTGCTAATAAAACCGCTAATTTTAAACAAATAAAAATTGTTTTAAAGTATAACGATGAGCAACAATCAGTAATTAGTTCTTTGCAAAAAGTTAGCAAACCTGGTCGAAGAGTTTATGTTAAAAGAAATTATATCCCTTTAGTTCTACAAGGTTTTGGCCTAGCCATCCTGTCTACCTCTAAAGGATTAATGACAGACGGGGAGGCGCGAGAGCATAACATTGGCGGTGAGGTTATTTGTCGAATATGGTAGAAATATTGGAGCGCGGGGATAAATTGTTCAAATATTTTGATAACTTAATTTATGAGTAGAGTTGGAAAACAAATTATTTCTATTCCAGAAACAATAGAAATAAAAATTGAAAATAAAGAGATTTTTGTTAAAGGACAAAAGGGTGAACTTAAACAAGTTTTGCCAGATTTTTTACGAGTTGTAATCAAAGGTCAAGAATTAAATTTAACCATAGGCAACATAAAAGACAGAAAACAAAAGTCATTGTGGGGAACCATGAATAGATTGATATTTAATATGATTAAGGGAGTGACAGATGGCTTTGAGAAAAGATTAGAATTAGTTGGCGTTGGATACAGGGCCGAAGTTAATGACGATAAACTAATTTTACGTTTAGGTTTTTCCCATCTAATAGAGTATCCAATTCCTTCAGATATAAAAATAACAGTAGAAAAGAATTTAATTATTATTACCGGCATTAATAAACAAAGAGTTGGAGATGTGGCAGCTAAAATTAGGCGTTTCCGAAAACCAGAACCCTATAAGGGTAAGGGGGTTAAATATGTTGACGAAGTTATTAGACGCAAGGTTGGCAAAAAGGCAGTAGGCGCTGGATCTTAATAAAAAAAACTATGATTACTAAATTGAAATATATACTTAGAAAGGCACGTCGTCGCAGAATTCGTGCTAAAATTAAGGGCAATTCAGAGCGTCCACGTCTTTGTGTATTTAGGAGTAACAAATATTTATATACTCAAGTGATCGACGATGAAGCGGGGAGAACCTTAGCTTCCTGTTCTGGGAAGTCTAATGTCAAAGATGCTTATAAAATTGGCGAAGAGATAGCTGAAAAAGTTTTAGCCCAAAATATTAAAAGCATACTCTTTGACCGTAGTGGATATAAATATCATGGTCAAGTAAAGGCAGTTTCGGAAGGAGCTAGAAAAGGAGGTCTTAAATTTTAAAATAATTTAATCTTATTTATGCCTAAACCAAAAAGAACAAATATGGATCATACGCGGAATATAAGGACTAAACCAGAATTTGAACAAAAGCTTGTTGATTTAGCTCGAGTAACTCGGGTAGTAAAAGGCGGAAAACGTTTAAGGTTTCGTGCCTGCATGGTGATTGGAGATTATAAGGGTCGGGTTGGTTTTGGAGTAGCTAAGGGGACTGATGTTTCGACGGCTATTAATAAATCTGTGCATCAAGCTAAAAAAAATTTACTAAAGATTGACATAAGTACAGGAACGATACCGTATGAGGTTAGAGCTAAATATAAAGCTGCTTATATTCTTTTACGACCAGCCAAAAAAGGACATGGTTTGGTAGTAGGGGGAGTGGCGAGAGTTGTTCTTTCTTTGGTTGGATTTAAAAATTTGACCACTAAAATTTTAGGCTCTAGTAATAAAATTAATAATGTAAAAGCGACTATCAAGGCTTTGAATATAATAATATCTACTGTTGATAAAAAGAAAAAGATATGACTATTATGTTAAATAACATTTCTCCTAAGCCAAAATCAAGATCCTCTAAAAAACGAGTGGGTAGGGGGAACTCTTCTGGTCATGGTACATATTGTTGCCGTGGCAAAAAGGGACAGAGATCAAGGTCCGGCGGGAAATCAGGACTTAAATTAAAGGGACTAAAGAATGCTGTTAAATCTTTTCCTAAGTTTTCTAGATTAAAAATTTTTGTTTCTAAGATGGTTATTGTCAATTTAAAAGACATAGGAGATAGGTTTAAAGAGGGTGATATTGTTAGTCCTCAAAAGATGATTAGAGAAGGCTTGATTAAGGACTACAAAGGGGGTGTAAAAGTTTTAGCTTCTCCGTCTTCGGCCAAAAAGATTGATTTAGAAAAGAAATTAACGATTAAGGCTCACGCTTTTTCGAAAACAGCTATAGAAGAAATTAAGAAAGCTAAGGGAGAGGCAATAGTACTTTAATTTTTTAAATATGCAATTTTTAAATAAAATTAGGCAAGTTTGGCAAATCAAGGATTTGAGAAATAAAATTTTATTTGTTTTTGCTATGCTCATAATTTTTAGAATTGCTGCTCACATTCCTTTACCAGGAGTAAATATAGCAAATTTGAAAGATTTTTTTGCTCGCAACGAGATGTTAGGGATGATAAATATCCTTTCTGGAGGGGCTATGTCTAATTTTTCTATTGTGGCAATGGGTATTGCTCCCTATATTACTGCTTCTATTATCATGCAACTATTGACTATGATAGTCCCTAAACTAGAGGAACTAAGTAAGGAGGGTTCATCCGGTCGCCAAAAAATAAATCAATATTCTCGTTTTTTAACTGTCCCGTTAGCTCTTGTTCAGTCTTATGGGATGTTAATGCTTTTAAGGCAATCCGGTCAAACTATTATTGGCGATCTTTCTTTTTTTAATATTGCTAATATCTTAATTGTAATGTTGGGGGGGACTATGTTTTTAATGTGGTTAGGAGAGTTAATTACCGAAAAGAAAATAGGTAACGGTATTTCTCTTTTAATTTTTGCTGGCATTGTAGAGAGATTACCCACCTCATTACAACAATCTATTGCTGTGTTTGATGTTTCTCAGCTTACTAATTGGATAATCTTAGCTGTTTTAGCTTTGGTTACTGTAGCGGGAGTAATTTGGCTAACCGAAGGGCAAAGAAATATCCCGGTTACTTATGCGCGTCGTATTCGTGGTCATCGTATGTATGGAGGTACTGACACCTATTTACCAATGCGAGTTAATCAGGCAGGAATGATTCCTATTATTTTTGCTATTTCTATTGTTTTATTTCCCTCACTGATTGGTCAATTTATGATAAGGTCTAGTTCTGCTTTTTTTCTTAAATTTGGTGAATTCTTAATTAGTTTAATGCAAAATCAATTATTCTATGGTTTGACATACTTTATTTTAGTGGTTGCTTTTACTTATTTTTATACTAGTATTATATTCCATCCCAAGCAAATTGCGGAACAATTACAAAAACAAGGAGGTTTTATTCCTGGAATTAGACCAGGAGATCCTACCTCCCGACATTTATCTAATATTAGTAGTCGAATTATGTTGGCTGGAGCACTTTCGCTTGGACTGATAGCTATTTTGCCAATTATTACTCAGAATGTTTTTAGAATTTCTACCTTTGTAATTGGTGGAGCAGCAATTTTAATTGTTGTTAGTGTAGTCCTAGAGATCGTGAAACAAATTCAGGCTCAAATTTCTATGCACGAATATGAAGGACTATAAAAGTAAAGTTTTAAATATTATTATATTAGGGCCTCAAGGCTCTGGAAAGGGAACGCAAGCTAAACTTTTGGCAGACAAGCTTAGATTAGAACATATAGAAATAGGAAATGCTCTTCGTAAAATAAAAAAAGAATCCACAGAGCTTGGCAGAAAAGTTGCCCAGATTATTGATCAAGGCAAATTAGTTTCATCAGCTCTAATCATGAAAATTATAGGAGGTAGAATAATGACTATTTCTAGAGACAAGGGTATTATTTTTGATGGTGTTCCTAGAAGTCTTGATCAGGTTGAATTATTAGAAAATATTTTAAAAGAAAATGGGAGATATATCACCCATGTTTTTTTTGTTCAAATTTCAGAAAAGGAAACAGTTAATAGGTTGAGCAAACGTTATATTTGTGATAAATGTGGGAAGATTTTTATTATTGAGAAGAGCTCTATAAATAAATTAAGAAAATGTCCAAAATGTGGGGGAAATATTATTCGTCGTAAAGATGATACTCCAGAAGGTATTAGGCAAAGGTTAGCTCTTTATCAAGAGAAAACATTCCCCGTGGTTGAGTATTATCGTCAAAAACAAAAATTAATTGAAATTAATGGAGAACAATCAGTAGAAGAAGTTTTTAATAATATTAAATTAGTTTTATGAACACAAATATTATCGTTAAAACAGATTCAGAAATTGAGATTATGCGTGAAGCTGGACGATTATTAAGTAGGGTGATAACACAAGTAGCTTCTGCCGTACGTCCTGGAATATCTACCTTAAGCTTAGATAACTTGGCTGAAAAATTGATTATAGATTTTGGGGCAAAACCAGGATTTAAGGGTTATGGACAGGGTAGAAATAGATATCCGGCGACCCTTTGTACTTCGGTTAATGAAGAAGTTGTCCATGGTATTCCACGCAGAGACAAAACATTAAAAGAAGGCGATATTATAGGGCTAGACTGTGGCTTGATATATAATGGTTATTTTTCTGATATGGCGATAACTGTTCCTGTCGGTAAAATTTCTTGTCAGGCGGAGGAATTACTTAAAATAACGAAAAGATCCCTTAATACGGCAATTCAAATGATTAAACATGGGGTTCGATTAGGAAGTGTTTCGTCAGCTATTCAGTCTTGCGTTGAGAAGAATGATTTTTCTGTGGTGCGAGACTTAACAGGGCATGGTATAGGGAAAAACTTACATGAACCCCCGGTTATTTTAAACTATGGTAGTCCAAATACAGGCGTAGTGTTAAAAAGGGGTATGACATTATGCTTTGAGCCAATGGTCAATGTTGGGGACTGGAAAGTTAAGGTCTTAAAAGACGGTTGGACTATCGTTACGAGAGACAATAGTTTGTCTGCTCATTTTGAACATATGATTTTAGTCACTAAGTCAGGAGTCGAAGTTTTGACAAAAATGTAAATCCTAATTACCCAACTAACCAACACTTATGTTGCTATCTATTGATTATGGCTCTAAATATATTGGTTTAGCCATGGCTTCTCCGCAGACGAAAATAGCTGTGCCATATAAGACAATACAAGGAGTAGATGTTCTTTTATTATTCAAAAATTTGCAAGAAATTATTTTTAAAGAAAAAATAACAAAAATTATTATTGGATATCCGTTTAGTTTGTCGGGTAACAGGAGCGAACAAACAAAAAAAACAGAAAAATTTATTAAACGATGTAAAAAAGAGTTTAGTTTGCCAATTATTATTTTTGACGAAAGGCTAACGAGCAAAATGGCTGATAATTTGCTTTCGGGTAAACAAAATCATGCCATTGCTGCCAACATTATTTTGCAAGATTATATTGATCGCGAAACATTTGAGCTTTGCAAAGCTGCTACATCCCAAAGGAACAAGCATTAGAATATTATTATGTTATTTTTATTTTTTTTTCTTGCTAGTTTTATCTTTTCATTAATTTTAACCCCAATTATAGGACGGGTAGCGGTTAAGCTTAATATATTAGATAGACCAGAAACTAGTGAAAGAAAAATTCACACCAAGGCAATTCCACTTTTGGGCGGAGTTGCTATTTTTTTCTCATTTTTTATTGTATTATTAACAGCCAAATATTTTTCTTTATTACCAGGATTAGCTCCGTTAAATAAGCATTTAATTGGCATAATTATTGCTGCTTCATTTTTAATGCTTGGCGGTTTTCTAGACGATAAATATCATTTGTCTCCGATTCAACAATTTGTCTGGCCTGTTTTAGCATGCTTAGCGATAATTGTTAGCGGAATAGGCATTACATTTATGAATAATCCTTTTGGATCTGGTTATTTATATTTTGATACAATCAAGATTGAAATACTGAGATTTAATGGGGTTCCTTACTATTTCATGCCCTTATCTGATACTCTGACTTTTTTCTGGTTGTTGTTGTTAATGTATTCTACTAAGTTGCTCGACGGTTTAGATGGTTTGGTTACTGGTGTTACAGTTATTGGTGCTTTAAGTATAGTGGCTCTCTGTTTATTCACACAATTCTATCAACCAGATATAGCAACCACTGCTTTAATTTTGGCTGGTGCTTTTTTGGGATTTTTAGTTTTCAATTTTCATCCGGCTAAAATTTTTTTAGGAGAAGGCGGTAGTCTTTTGGCGGGATTTTTTCTTGGAGTTTTGGCTATAATTTCGGGAAGTAAATTTGCGACAACCTTCCTTATTTTAGGTTTGGCCGTTTTAGATTTAATTAGTGTTATTTTCCAAAGGTTTTTCGAAAAACGTCATTCTCTCTTTAGCCCCGATAAAAAACATCTCCACTTTCGTTTACTTGAAGCTGGTTTTTCGCATCGTTTGGCAGTTATTTTTTATTGGTCCATTGCTTTAATTTTTGGATTTATTTCCTTGTTTTTGAAGACTCAAGGGAAGGTTATTGCTTTATTGGTATTAGTAATTTTGGGTAGTTTTTTAATAGGCTTTTTATCTAGGTCTAGAAAGAAAATAGGTGAAAACTAATATCCTGATCTTGTTTTTTTTTGTAATTTTAATATAATAAATACTATGGCTGATTTCTCCCAAAACGACAACGAAATAGTTCTTTTTGCGGAAACTAATTATAGAAATATCCGTAAGAAATTTGGTATTAAACGTCAAGATCGTCGACGTCATATGTATCTAGTTGGTAAAACCGGCACTGGCAAATCAACTGCTTTAGAGAATATGATTTATCAAGACATCCAACTAGGTCATGGGGTTGCTATTGTAGACCCTCATGGTGATTTAGCTGAAAGGGCATTAGATTTTGTTCCTTCTAATAGAATTAATGATGTTGTATATTTTAATCCAGCAGATACGGAAAATCCTTTTGCTTTTAATGTTTTAGAACGAGTGGAATCTAGCCAACGTCACTTAGTAGCCTCGGGCTTAGTGGGCGTTTTTAAGAAAATTTGGGCTGATTCTTGGGGGCCACGATTGGAATATGTATTAAGAAATACTATTTTAGCTTTATTGGAATATCCGGGAAGTACGCTTTTAGGGGTTATGAGAATATTGGTTAATAAAGAGTTTAGAAAAAAGGTTGTGGATCGTTTAACAGATCCAGTAGTAAAATCTTTCTGGACAGATGAATATCCTAGATATCCAGACCGTTTGCGAGCTGAGGCTATTGCTCCAATTCAGAATAAAGTAGGCCAATTTTTATCTACTTCTTTAATAAGGGATATTGTAGGGCAGGTAAAATCAAAAATAAATTTGCGAGAAATAATGGATAATAAAAAGATTCTAATTATGAATCTTTCTAAAGGAAGAATTGGAGAAGATGCTTCAGCTTTATTAGGGGCGATGATGATCACAAAAATTCAAATGGCTGCTATGAGTAGGATTAATATCCTAGAGAAAGATAGGCAAGATTTTTATCTTTATGTTGATGAATTTCAAAATTTTGCAACTGAGTCTTTTGCGGATATTTTGTCTGAAGCGCGAAAATATCATTTAAATCTAATTTTAGCTCACCAATATATTGATCAATTGATAGCTAGAGATAATTCTCAGATTAGAGATGCTATATTTGGTAATGTGGGGACTATGGTGGTTTTTCGGGTTGGAGCTAAAGATGCTGACTTTTTAGCAAAAGAATTTGTTCCACGTTTTGAAGAAAGGGACTTAGTGGATTTAGATCAATATAATATATATGTTAAATTAATGATAGATGGACTTACTTCAGAGCCATTTTCTGCCTTAACATTACCGCCTTTATCTAAACCAGAGGGCAATAGAGAAAAAATAATCAAAATTTCTAGAGAACGATACGCAGAACCACGAAAGTTAGTAGAAGAAAAGATAGCTCGTTGGAGCGGGATGATAGAGACTGGAGAATCTTTACCCGTAGAGAAACTAATAAAATATGAAGCTAAATGTTCAGGTTGTGGGGCTACAGTTCGAGTTCCTTTTGTGCCGGACGGCATTCGACCTGTTTATTGTAAAACTTGTTTAAAAAAGAATCGTTTGAAAAAGGAGAAAAATAATAAAGAAAAGAATGGATGTTAATAAAATTAGAAAGATTTTTTTAGATTATTTTCGAGAAAAAGGGCATAAAATTATGCCATCGTCTTCTTTAATACCTGCTGATCCGAGCGTTCTTTTTACTTCCGCTGGCATGCAACAATTTATTCCTTTTTTAAGTGGAGACATTAGTCCAGTTAACAGTGAAACTTGTTCTGTCCAAAAGTGTTTTCGTACCTCAGATATTGAAGAGGTGGGGGATCAATTTCATCATACATTTTTCCAAATGCTTGGTAATTGGTCTTTTAATAGTTATTTTAGAAAAGAAGCAGTTCAAATGGCTATAGATTTATTGATCAATTATTATCACTTAGATATTTCTCGTCTTTGGGTTACTGTATTTGAGGGGACTAAAGAGATAGATATAGATAAAGAAGCTGAAAAGATTTGGGTAGAAAACAAGATACCAAAAGAACGAATAAGTTATTTTGGAGTAAAAGATAATTTTTGGGGCCCAGTTGGCAATAGTGGCCCTTGTGGCCCTTGCTCAGAAATATATTATGATAGGGGACAAAACTATAAAAAGAAAGAGTGTAGTTTAGAAAACTGTGGACCTAACTGCGGTTGTGGTAGATTTGTAGAGATTTGGAATTTGGTTTTTATGGAATATAATAAGACAACAGGAGGGGATTATAAGAAGTTGTCAGTTAAAAATATTGATACAGGTGCTGGATTAGCTAGATTAGCTTGTGTTTTACAAGACAAATCTTCTGATTATGAGACAGATCTCTTTTTTCCTTTAATGCAGAAGATTGAAGAGATAGCTAATATTGGTGAAATCAACAAGAAGTATCAAAGAATTATTGCTGATCATATTCGAGCAGCATGTTTTTTAATTTCTGCTGGCATTCGTACCAGTAAAGAAGATAGAGGATACATTCTAAGACGTATTATTAGAAGGGCAATGCGTTTCGCAATATTGATTAATGACCAAAAAGAATTTTTACTACCTTTAGCTCAAGTAGTTATTGATATATACTCTGTCTCATATCCAGAGCTATTAGAAAATAAAGATAATATTTTAAATGTGATAAAAGGCGAAGAAGAAAAGTTTGGGAGAACATTAGAAAGGGGATTGATAAAAATTAAAAAACTTTGTGAAAGTTATTCAGGAAATCTAAAAACTTTTTCTTTGTCTCATGAAAAAATTGTTGATTTGTACCAAACTGAAGGATTTCCATTTGAATTAACTGTTGAAGAGATTAATAGAATAAGAATAGAGGATGGAGGAATAGCAATTCCTAAAGATATTGAGAAGCATTTTTTGAAACTTTTTAAAAAACATCAAGAAATTTCTCGGGCTGGGGCTCAAAAGAAATTTGGAGGAGTTGGTATTGATAATGTAGAAAGCGAAGAATCTAAAGAAAAGGTTACCAAACTACACACCGCTACTCACCTTCTACATAAAGCCTTAAGAGAGGTATTGGGGAATAACGTGCATCAAGCTGGATCAGACGTCAATCCAGAGCGTTTGCGTTTTGATTTTGTTTATTCTCAAAAATTAACAGAAGAAGAAAAAAATAGAATAGAAGAGATCGTAAATAAAAAAATACAAGAAACTCTTTCTGTAACGATGGAAGAGATGCCATATAGCCAAGCAATTGAAAGTGGCGCTTTGGCTTTTTTTAGGGAAAAATATCCAGAAATAGTAAAAGTATATTCAATTGGTGATTTTAGTATGGAAATTTGTGCAGGCCCTCACGTTAAGAATACTAGAGAGCTAGGACAATTTAAAATTATTAAAGAAAAATCTAGTAGTGCTGGAGTTCGCAGAATCAAAGCTATATTAAATTAACACTGACCGACGGGTCAGTATTCTATAATATTGTTCTAATACTCAGCTCTAATGTTGTTAAGGATTATGTTTTCATAAGATTACCAGGCCTACATTTAACCATTCGTTTATCATGAGTTATATAGCATTCTTTGGTTATTTTATTTAAGATTTAATATTTAGATTTTAGGATTTATATTCTAACGCTCCAATATTTTTATGTATAATATTAATTTACCACAATTTCAAGGCCCATTTGATTTGTTATTACGTTTAATTGAAAAGCAAAAATTAGATATTACTGAAATTACTTTAGCTCAAGTAACCGATCAATTTTTAAATTATATAAAAAAGATTGAAAAAATTGGCCCGAGAGAATTGGCTGATTTTTTAAATATAGCGGCTAAACTTATTTTTATTAAGTCCAAATTATTGCTTCCAGAAAAGATTTTAGAAGAAGAAGAAGAAAACTCTCATGACCTAATAGATCAATTGAGACTCTATCAAGAGTATGTTTTGGCTACCAAAAAAGTAGGAGAACTTTTATCTAATCCTTGTTATTCTTTTAGTAAAAGCAAATTACCAGAGAAAACTCTTTATTCTTTTAGTTTCCCTCGCAATATTAATCCCCAAGTTTTGAAAAAAAATTTTGAGAGTTTTATTTTTGTCATTGAGCAACAAGCAAGATTATCTTTTAAGAAGGTTAAGCATAGAATTTTTTCTTTAAAGAATAAAATAAACGAAATGTTGTCTATATTACGTCAAAAAAGGCGGTTTATATTCAATAGAGTAATTAATTCTAGGTCAAAAGCTGAGAAATTGGTGATGTTTTTAGCTATTCTAGAATTAATGAAACGTAATAAGATTAATATTGACCAGAAAGGTCTTTTTCAGGACATTATTGTAACCACTAAAAAGGTTTAGATCTATGGAGCGTAATTTAACTAAAAATATGAACTACAAAGAGCTAAAATCGAATATTGAAAGTTTACTTTTTATAGCCAACAGGTCTATAAGCAAGGAAGAAATAGCCAAGAACTTGGGACGAAAAATTAATGATTTAGAAGAAATTTTTAATGAGCTTATTGAAGAATATAAGAAATTAGATAAAGGTATAAATATCATTAATAATGGTCAATTATTGCAGATGGTAACTAATCCCCAAAATAGTAAATGTGTGCAAAAATTTTTAAAAACAGAAATTTGCCAAGAACTTACTCCAGCCTCTTTGGAGACATTATCAATTATTGCTTATCGGGGACCATTAGATAGATTGAATCTAGAAAAAATTAGAGGAGTAAATTGTAATATTATTCTTCGGCACCTCATGGTAA
>Ga0307992_1001580_pt1 | contig 13420 bp, 10 predicted proteins | sample EllFjometagen133_FD_203162 | JGI IMG/M metagenome (GOLD analysis project Ga0307992, IMG submission 203162) | Marine microbial communities from Ellis Fjord, Antarctic Ocean - #133 | ecosystem: Environmental > Aquatic > Marine > Unclassified | place: Southern Ocean | collected 2014-10-08
TAAAAACATTTGGTATCTCATAATAATTACAAGTATCAACGCATATTACAGGTGATGAAAGTTCACTTTCATTACCAGCTGAATCAACAGCAGATATTGCATAACAACCTGCCATAGAGAAGTCAGGGTAGTGTTTGAAAACAGTATCCAGTGGCGATTCAACCGTATGAATAAATTTCAGATCTGCATCGAGAGTTGGTTTGTAAAATATCTTATAATTAGCCACATCATCCGGGCATCCCGGTACCGGTAAATTCCATATCAATTCGTTATAAAGACTGTCACAATTTGAAGATACATTTAAATCAGGCGGACAGGGAGGTTTATTATCAACAGGGATGCCACATTTTTCATAAGAATAATTAATTAATGGATCCACGATACCGGGACGGTTATAAGTACCGATACTTTTAATAAGGTAACAATAGGTTTTTCCATTTTCAAGTCCATAATCAATAAACAGAGAATCAGAAGTACTTCCCACCGAGTCAAAACTCATACCTGTATCATCCTGACGGTAAATTACATACTCCATGTTAACCCATGGCACATTTTTTATCAAGTGTAAGGAGAGTTTTTTGTCAGCCGGTTCAATATCCATACCGAGAGTTGATGCTTCGCCTGACCCTATAAGAAACCGGCTTCCTCCCTCATTATTATACAACTCTATTTTATACGAATAGTTTGCGCCTGCTGTATTAACAGGGTCATCCACGAATGTAGTATCATCCAGATCATCAGTATTTATTGTTCCTATCAATGAATAATTCTCGCCCCAAATTCCAGGTGACCTGAAAATATTGTACTCATATGGTCCATTTGCGGGTATAGTATCAAGGTTCTTTGGTTTGGCCCATGCAATATATACAGAACCATTGGTCTCGTCTGTTTCAGTAACACTTACATTAGTGATCAGGGGAGTTCCCTGGACAAGAACAGAACAATACTCTTCAGATGCAATACTTTCGGTTCCATCGGGAAATATCGCTACAATAATATAACAGTATTCGGTACCCTTCATCAATCCTATACCGTTGTTGTTGTCAAGAAACATAGTATCTTCCACAGATTCAGTTTCTCCAACAGCTTCATATCCAATACCCGGAGGTATTCCAATCTCACACGAATCAGGCGTAAATCCCGAAACCCCGTTTTTCCTGTAAACCCTGTAACCTGTAACATTTGTGCAACCACTTTTATTCCATAACAAACTGATTGAATTACTGGAAGGGTAAGCTGACAAACCATGTGGAGCAGGACCAATTACCCTTATTTCCATATTGTCAATATCCACCAGGCTTAACTGCCGGTCAGTATCTTCCGATTTAAAAACAACCTGGTATGTCCGTTCCCTGACATGATCACACGTGGTTTGCCATCTGAACCTCGACACACTTAAACCTGTGCCAGAGGATACATATAAAAACTCAGCCGGGCTTTCATCAATAATTAGTGGTCCGCCGCTGGCTATTTGAATAATACTGTCACCATCAATATCAGTGCTAATAAAATCAAATTCTACAACTGTTCCTGCTTCAACACATATATCAGCTAATTCCTGATTTTCGGGCGGAATATTTGTTGTTTTATACACTTCTACCTGGATATCACGTAAAATATTTCCTATTTTAATACCGTTTCTCCATTCTTCAATATTCATAGCAATATTGAATATGCCTGTATCAATCGGAGCATCCCATATATAATCCCCCGTTATCGGATTTACATATAAAGTATCACTTGCCGGGGGAAAAGTATAACCTTCTATCGGTTCTCCGTTCTCCTGCAGACATATTGCCTGACTGTATGAAATACTGTCACCATCGGGATCGTAAGCGGCAGGATTATGAATAAAAATTTTACCTATCGCTGCCTTGTCTATAGGCGGGTTTAACAAAACCGGTGTGTTATTATATCCAACCGAAGAATTAATCATCATTGTGGTCTTGAGGCAAAAAATCACAGTAACCGAACTGGGAATATTAAGTACCCCCCAATTCCTGTTTGGGTCCTGAACAATAATTTCATACACTCCCGGGCCCGGGAATGTATGTTCCTTAATGTACTTATTGCGTTTATAAAAATTAGGAAGTAATACCTCTTCAACCCTTGGCGCGATAGAAGTAGTATTATCCCCCCAGTCTACATCCAGTTCACTGCGATCGGCAGCACTAAGTGTATAGGTAAAAGTGGTAATGGTTATTTCAAAAGTCAAATCAGATATCTGCCTGTATGTAATCTCCCCTGCCCTGTTGTGAGTTGAAAAACCTTTAACAGAAACAATTAAGACTATAAGTAATATTGCTGCTATTCTCCTTAAATCTGTCATCTTCTGTATTCTATCTTAATAATACACCTGAATTTTATACAAACTCTATTGAACGAAGTTAATCATTTTCTAACTCAACTATTTCAATTGAAATTGAATTTTAACTTTTTTACTATTGAAAATAAATCCTTTTTCAAAATCATTATATTTGAATATCAATAAGTTACTTTGATCCCTGAATATATCCAACATTATAGCATTCTTTATCCCGACCTCCTCTACGTTACCCGATGTGGGATACTTGTAGTATAACCAAACGGAAATATCATCCATTTTTTTCTCTAAATAAACCGGCTCTTTCAGCTCTTCTCCATTTACTATAAAACTAAACGATTCTCTGAAATATCTGCTAAAATATTCACTGGCATTCTTAAGCTCATTCTCCTTTCCCAGGTTCAGATTCACACCGTATTTCCTCTCAATATTGGTTTCAAAATCATCAGTAAAAACCTTAAATGATACAAGAAAAATCTCCTCCTCCTTATTATACTCAATGCTTGTTACAGAAACATGAACGGGGTGAAAAGCCAGTAAAAAAAATAAAAGCAATTGACCTGTTGTTATCATTCCATTTTACGTTTTCATATTTTTATTTGAAAAATCAAAATAACAAACGATTAATTTATAACAAAAATCGTGCAAAGTACCGGAAAAACTTCTAATGAATCTCAGGCAAATCCTCTGATCGCAGGTTTTCCGCACTGGTAATCTCAATATATGAAGGACCCGGTCCGGGACCAAAGTTCCCTGCAAGAACAACAACCAGGTCTTTTTCAGTAATTATTCCGTTTCCGATCAGCAAATCCAGTGCATTGTAAATAAATAACTCATGTGAAGGATCTTTCATCTTCATATAGTGAGGCTCCACACCATATGATAAAGCAAGTTCACGCACTGTACGTTTCGAATAACACTGTGCAAACACTGTTTTTTCACCCCTGAAACCGGCAAGGTTCCTGATTGTATTCCCCTTTACAGTATCAGCGATAATGGCACCGGCATTGAGTCTGATGGAAGCTTTTACGGCTGACTTGGAAAGATATCCGGAAATTTCTGTGCTTAAAGGGATAGTTGGTGCTTCATAGAATTTCTCTTTATCCTGTTCCGCTTGAATAGCAACTTTGGTCATGGTTTCAACTGACCGGACAGGATATTTCCCATAAGCTGTTTCACCACTAAGCATTACAGCATCGGTTTGACCATAAATAGAATTGGCAATATCACTGATCTCAGCCCGTGTAGGTCTGGGATTATGTATCATAGAATGAAGTATTTGTGTTGCAATAATCACCGGTTTTCTTAATGCAATACATTTCCTGACAATCATATTTTGCACACCTGGTATCTTTTCATACGGAACTTCAATAGCAAGATCACCTCTTGCTACCATTATCCCATAAACATTTTCCAGAATCTCATCAATATTATCCACTCCATCCTGATTTTCAATCTTGGCAATGATTTTAATCGAACTTTTATGTTTATCAAGTATTTCTTGTATCTCCCTGACATCTTCTTTGCTCCTAACGAACGAATGTGCAATAAAATCCAGGTTATTTTCAATAGCAAAATGTACATACATCCTGTCCTTGTCACTAAGAGACGGCAGATTCATAGATACTTTCGGGACATTGACACTTTTCCGGCTTTGAATAACCCCACTGTTACAGACCTCGCATAATAAAGAATCCTTATTTTTCTTTACTACCTTTAACTCAATATCCCCATCATCAATAAGAACATTACTTCCCTCCGGAACGTCATCCACAAAACGGTTATATGAAACATACAAACATTCATTGTCAGATTCCATTGCAGGATTACCTTTTACATTAATTCTCTGACCCTGAGCCACTTTAATATCCAGTTCAGATTTGTTTGTTCGAACCTCCGGTCCTTTTGTGTCAAGCAGAATAGCAATCTTTTCAGATACTTCTCTTACATTACTGATCACCTTTATTGAATCGTCCGGTGACTGATGTGCAGTGTTGATCCTAACGACATTCATTCCCGCTTCATACAGTTTCTTTAGAAACTCAACATCACACTTCTTATCGGAAATAGTTGCAACAATTTTCGTCTTCTTAAGGTTCATAAGCTATATCTGTTATTATTATATTGACTATTTTTTTCTCCTAACAATCTCAATTAATCCTTCCAGACCTAACCTGTACGAATCAAGTCCGAACCCCATAATTGAACCGCTGCAAGCATGTGCAATAAAAGACATATGACGATACTCTTCACGTGCAAGGATATTTGTAAGATGTACCTCAATAGCAGGGGTTTCAACTGCAACCAGCGCATCAGCAATAGAAATTGAAGTATGTGTATAGCCGCCGGCATTAATAATAATACCATCGTACGAAAAGCCCACCTCATGAATTATATTTACAATTTCACCTTCAACATTTGATTGATAATAATCCAACTCTATTTCAGGATATTTCTCTTGAAGTTTATTAAGGAAAGAGCTAAAATCATTCGTACCATAAATATCAGTTTGTCTTCTGCCAAGCAGATTAAGGTTGGGGCCGTTGATAATTTTAATTTTCATGTTTTCTATTTTATTTTTTACAACAATATGATACAAAATTAATCAGATTATTCTTAGAATTGAATTAAAATTACTTTATATTGTGTTTAATGTGGAATAAAAGTATTCATAATTTTGAAATTTTCCTTAAACTGGAAAAATCTTTATCGCCTAATTCAGTTTCGGCCTACATCCATGATATCCACATGTTAACGCAGTACCTTGAAGCAGCAAATATTGAGAAAGAACCCGCAAAAATTGAGTTATCAGATCTCCGGAAATTTGTTCAGTATATAAGTAAATTGGGGGTAATTCCCCGCACGCAGGCCCGGGTTATTTCAGGTATTAAAGCTTTTTTTATTTATTTAATGATTGAGGAAGTCATTGAGGTTAACCCCACTACCCTGCTTGAAACACCAAAGATCGGGAAAAAACTCCCGGTAGTATTATCGGTAGAAGAAATTGACAGGCTGCTTGCTGCAATTGATCTGAGTAAACCTGAAGGTCAGAGAAACAAAGCTATGCTGGAAGTACTCTACAGTTGCGGGTTAAGAGTATCCGAGCTTATAAACCTGAAAATATCAAATGTATATACTGATCTTGAGTTTTTGCGGGTTGTCGGAAAGGGCAATAAAGAACGACTTATACCCATCAGTCATAAAGCCCTGAAAGAGATTGATCTTTATTACCAGGACAGGCGTAGGTTACCAAATATTGAAAACAGTGATGGAAATATTGTTTTCTTAAACAGGCGCGGTAAACGATTATCCAGGGTTATGATATTTACCATTGTCAAAAATCTGGCAAATAAGACCCAGATAAAAAAGAAAATCAGTCCGCATACTTTCCGTCACTCCTTTGCCACACACCTGGTTGAAGGCGGGGCTGATCTGAGAGCTGTTCAGGAGATGCTTGGACATGAATCAATCCTTACAACCGAAATCTACACCCATCTTGACAGTGAATACCTGAGGGATACTATTATTCGGTTTCATCCAAGATCATAAGAGCATAGAGCGGAGAGCGAAGAGGAGAAGATGAGAAGTGGAGAAGATGTGAAAAGGAAAAGAATCAGTAACTTTCGTAACAATAGTTATTAGAAATGGGACAAATAATAAAAATAATTATTACTTTTGGCTCAATTTGTTAAAATTGAAAAAAAATTTTACTAATATATTAAAACAGAGATGATTATGTCAGAGATTAAAAGAGTTTATACATTTGGTAATAAAGAGGCTGAAGGTAAATCAGAATTAAAGAACCTGTTAGGAGGGAAAGGTGCAAACCTTGCTGAGATGAGTCGTATTGGTGTAGCAGTACCTCCGGGTTTTACTATTACTACCGAGGTATGTGCTGAATATAATGAAAAGGGCGTTGATTTCGTTGTTGAAACAATTAAAGAAGATGTAGAAAAAGCAGTAGCGAATATCGAAAAAATCATGGGTACAAAATTCGGAAGCAAAGAAGATCCATGTCTTGTTTCCGTTCGTTCAGGTGCACGGGTTTCTATGCCCGGAATGATGGATACTGTACTTAATCTGGGAATGAATGACGATGCTGTTGAGGGATTATCAAAAAAAACCGGTAATCCACGATTTGCATGGGATTCATACCGCCGTTTTGTACAAATGTATGGCGATGTGGTTCTGGGTATGAAGCCCGCCTCAAAAGAAGATGCTGATCCGTTTGAAGAAATTCTTGAAAAGGTAAAGGATAACAAAGGATATAAAAATGATACTGAACTTACAGTTGATGACCTTAAAGAGCTGGTAACAAAATTTAAAAAAGCTGTTAAAGAGAATATAGGAAAAAATTTTCCGGTTGATCCATGGGATCAGCTTTGGGGGGCTGTGATGGCTGTATTTGACAGTTGGAACACCAAACGGGCAATTTATTACCGGAAAATAAACCAGATCCCTGGTGATTGGGGTACTGCAGTTAATGTTCAGGCAATGGTATTCGGTAATATGGGTGAAGATTCCGGTACCGGAGTGGCTTTTACCAGAGATGCAGCAACCGGGGAAAATATATTCAATGGTGAATACCTGATGAATGCTCAGGGTGAAGATGTTGTTGCAGGTGTAAGGACACCGGGACAAATTACTAAAGAAGGATCACAGCGCTGGGCTCAATTAGCTGACATATCAGAAGAAGAAAGAAAAAATGATTTTCCATCACTTGAGGAAGTAGCACCAGAAGTGTATAAGGAATTATTTGATACACAGGAAAAACTTGAAAACCATTACTCCGATATGCAGGACCTTGAGTTCACAATCCAGGAGGGAAAACTTTGGTTACTGCAAACCCGTAATGGAAAACGTACGGGAGCTGCAATGGTTAAAATTGCCATTGATATGCTTAGTGAAGGTTCTATTGATGAAAAAACCGCCATTCTCAGGGTTGAACCCAATAAACTGGACGAATTACTGCATCCGGTATTTGATGAAAACTCATTGGAAAAAAGTAAAGAAATTACAAAAGGACTTGCTGCATCTCCAGGTGCTGCCAGTGGACAGGTAGTATTTTTTGCTGATGAAGCAGAAAAATTTCCCAAATCAATTCTAGTCAGGATCGAAACTTCGCCTGAAGACCTTGAAGGCATGAACATTGCCAGAGGGATCCTTACTGCCAGAGGGGGAATGACCTCGCACGCTGCTGTTGTAGCCCGTGGTATGGGTAAATGCTGTGTTTCGGGTGCCGGAAGCATTAAGATTGACTACAAAAAACGCACTTTAACTGTCGGTAAAGTTACCCTGAATGAAGGTGACTGGATATCGCTTAACGGTTCAACCGGTAAAGTTTATAAAGGAATGATTGCAACAGTGGATCCTGAACTTAGCGGTGATTTTGGTAAAATTATGGATCTTGCAGGCAAGTATGCTACAATGAAAGTAAGAACCAACGCTGACACGCCAAAAGATGCAAAAATAGCAAGGGATTTCGGCGCCGTTGGAATCGGGCTGACCAGAACAGAACACATGTTTTTTGAAGGAAGCCGGATTAAAGCCATGCGTGAAATGATACTTGCCGAAGATGAAGCCGGCAGGCGTAAAGCACTGGAAAAATTATTGCCAATCCAGAGGGAAGACTTTGAAGGAATTTTCGAAGCTATGCATGACTTACCGGTAACTGTTCGTTTACTTGATCCTCCTTTGCACGAATTTGTTCCACATGAAGAAGAAAACCAGAAGGAAATGGCTGCAGAAATGGGAATTACAGTTGAAGAGATAAAAGCCAAGGTGGAAGCTCTGCATGAATTTAACCCCATGCTGGGGCACAGGGGATGCAGGTTGGGTAACACATATCCTGAAATTACTGAAATGCAGGCAAGGGCAATTATTGAGGCGGCGTTAAACCTTAAATCAAAAGGTATTAAGGCTATACCTGAAATTATGGTTCCTCTGACAGGCACTCTGCAAGAAATGAAAATGCAGGAAACAATTATCAGAGAAACTATAGGAAAAGTATTCAAAGAAAGAAACGACACAATCGAATATTTAGTTGGAACTATGATTGAAATCCCGAGAGCAGCGCTAACAGCTGATGAAATTGCCAAATCGGCAGAATTCTTCTCTTTCGGTACAAATGACCTGACACAAATGGGATTTGGATATTCACGCGATGATGCAGGAACATTTCTGCCAATTTACATTGAGAAAGGTTTATTGAAAAACGATCCGTTCCAGATACTTGATCAGGAAGGCATAGGACAGTTGGTTGAGATGGGAACAAGGAAAGGAAGGGAAACAAAACCTGATTTAAAAGTGGGTATTTGTGGTGAACACGGAGGTGAACCAAGTTCTGTTGAATTCTGTTACAAGGTGGGAATGAACTATGTGAGCTGCTCACCATACAGGGTACCAATAGCACGTCTTGCTGCTGCTCAAGCTATGATTAAAGAGAAGAGCTAAGAGCAGAGGGCAGAGAGCAAAGAGCAGAGGGCAGAAAGCAGAGAGCAGAAAGCAGAGAGCAAAGAGATAAATAAGTTGTTTGTAGAGACAAAGTATGCTTTGTCTTTGAGGTTTTAGGTTTCAGGTTAACCAATTAACCAATTAACAAATTAACAAATTGACCAATTAACAAATTGACCAAAAAATTTGTTTTTGGTAATAATTTATTATATAATTTGTAGTTTATCAATAGTTGCAATTTATGTATTTTGTTTTATTGATTTCAATAATAATATCAGCATACTTGCTCGGATCAATACCAATAGCAGTATGGGTTGGAAAGGGTTTTTACGGAATTGATATTCGTGATCATGGTAGCGGAAATGCCGGCGCCACAAACACCATCAGAGTACTGGGATGGAAAGCAGGTCTACCGGTTATGGTAATTGATATATTAAAAGGTTTTGCTGCCGTTACACTAATACGTTTTGTTCAGCCTCTTGCACCCGGAACTGATCAATTTGTAAACTTCCAGCTTATATTGGGAGGGGCAGCAGTCATCGGACACATCTTTCCTGTTTTTGCCAGGTTCCATGGAGGAAAAGGAGTCGCAACACTGTTTGGAATGGTCTTGGCTATCAGCCCATTCTCTACACTGGTTTGTGCAGGAGTATTCTTCCTTACACTATTTCTCACAAAATATGTTTCGCTAAGTTCAATTCTTGCCGGATTTACATTTCCGCTTGCAGTTATTGTAATATTTCATACATCATTTACTTCTATGGTAGTATTTTCAATAGCTGTATCTGTACTACTGGTCATTACTCACCAGAAAAATATAGGGCGTTTACTACGAAAGGAAGAATCAAAAGCAACTTTTCTTTTTACCAAAAAACTATAATTCACGTTCCAGTAAATTTTTCAAATCCTCAGATTTCAAATTTGTCTTAATCTCACCCGAGTTTGCAAGGGATATTTCTCCCGTTTCTTCTGATACAATAACTACCAGGGAATCGTTCCTTTCGGTCATACCAATAGCTGCACGATGACGCATTCCATATCTTGCCGGCAGGTAAATATTCTCAGATGTTGGTAAAACGCATCTTGCTGCAATAATTTTTTTCCCTTCAATAATCACTGCCCCATCATGCAGGGGATTATTCTTAAAGAAAATTGACTCAAGCAACCGTGATGAGTAATCAGCATTGAGAATATCACCGCTTTCTATTATTGCACTTAAAACCGATCTGCGTTTTACAACAATAAGCGCACCGGTTTTTTTCGATGACATCCGTTTGCAAGCTTTCACCAAAGTATTAATATCCAATTTTGGCTTAGATGCTAATGTAACTGTTGAAAAAATATTATCGAACGAAAACCGTTCATTTGAGATATACTTTGAACCCAATATTAACAGAAACCTACGAATCTCTTGCTGAAAAACAACTATAAGTGCTATCACTCCAACACCAATAACCTGACCGAATATGGTACTGATAAGCTCCATATTCAGTGCTTTAACAACAAGCCAGAATAGATAAACAATGAATATCCCTATAAAAATATTTATTGCAACTGTTCCCCGTATAAGTCTGTATAACTGGTACAACAATACTGCAACCAATATTATATCAAGGATATCAAGAACTTGTATTGTGATAAATGCAGGGAGCATGGTTATATTGTTTTCATTATTCAAAAGTACTTAAATACAATTACTTATTCAACGGAAGAAATGATTAAATTCGTGATGGAACAAACTGCTTCAATTTCTCAACAATCCTTATTGCTTCAACAGCTTCTTTTACATCATGAACTCTAAGAATATCAATACCTTTCATCAAAGCAACAGTATTAAGTACAATCGTACCATTTAGCGCCTCATCAGGAGTACACCCAAGCAATTTCCCAATCATTGATTTTCTTGAAACTCCAACCATAACTGGTTTATTAAGAATGGAAAATTGTTCTAATCCATTCATCAACTCATAATTATGATCAAGAGTTTTCCCAAATCCAAATCCAGGATCCAGTATTACATTATCCACTCCAAGAAGTTTTAATTTCTTAACCTTACTGGAAAAAATAGCTAAAATATCCTTTACAACATTATCATATTTTGGATTTTTCTGCATAGTCCGAGGTGTTCCCTGCATATGCATCATAACATAAGGAATTTGCAAATCTGCAATTGTATTGAACATCTCCTTGTCCATATCTCCTGCAGAAATATCATTGATCATGTCAGCCTTATACTCTTCAACCATTTTCCGTGCAATGCCCGATCGGAATGTATCAATTGAAATTATTGATTCAGGGTAACCGGATCTCAACAGTTCCATTGTTTCAGACAGCCTTTTTAGTTCTTCCCCATAAGAAACCACAGCCGCTCCCGGTCGTGAAGAATAAGCGCCAACATCAATAAAATCGGCACCTTCCAGTACCATTTTCTCAACTTTACTCACTATTTTCTCCTTCACTGTATAACGACCACCATCATAAAAAGAATCGGGTGTTACATTCAATACCCCCATTACTTTTGGAACAGAGAAATTTATTAGTTGTCCTTTGATTTGCATACTTTAATTTCTTGAAAAATATGTATCTTTAACGTTTACAAAAATAACTATTTTTTATATTTATATCTATGCCTTTTGTTGTTATTGAAGGATTAGACGGTGCGGGTAAGTCAACACAGATCAACCTGCTGCAAGATTATCTCGGGAAAAAGAAAACAGGATATAAGTATCTGCATTTTCCACGCACAAATTCACCATTCTTTGGAGAGATGATTGCCAGGTTTCTGCGTGGAGAATTTGGCGATATAAGCAGGGTTGATCCTTACATTGTAGCTTTGCTTTACGCAGGTGACCGCATGGATGCAGCTTCAATAATAAAAAACTGGATTAAAAGCGGAAACCTGGTATTGGTTGACAGGTATGTGTTCTCAAATATTGCTTTTCAATGTGCTAAGCTCCTGAATTCTTATGAAAGGGAAATGCTCAGGAATTGGATCCTTAAATTGGAGTATGAATATTACAATATTCCTAAACCTGATATTAATCTTTTTCTTGATGTACCTTTTAAATTTACTGCACAACGACTTACCGGTACCAGAAATGGTTCGGAACGAGAATATCTAAAGGGGAAACAGGATATTCATGAAGCAAATCTGGAATTTCAAAACAGGGTGAGAGAAGTTTACCTTCAGGAAGTTGATTCAAACGAAAATATAGAAATAATTAATTGTTCTAAATCAGATAATAAGATACTTACTCCTGAAGATATCTTTGAAAAGATACTAACAACACTCAAAGCCAACAACATTTTATAACACGTTATCATCTATGATCCATACTTCACAGTTCAGATTTAAATTGAAGCCGTTGATTATTTTTTTCCGGATAGTTATCGGTGCTGTATTTATTTTCTCAAGTTTTGTAAAGGGGATAGATTTACAGGGTTCTGCTATCAAATTTGATGATTACTTTGTTGCTTTCGGAATGGATTTTCTGATACCGGCATCATTCACACTTGCCATTTTTCTGGTATCAACTGAATTTATTATAGGAATCTCTCTGCTATTTGGATTCAGAACCTATTGGGGTGCCTGGGGAGTATTAATATTTATGTCTGCTTTTACACCCCTTACTCTTATACTTGCACTTTTCAATCCTGTGTCTGATTGTGGCTGCTTTGGTGATGCAATCGTACTTACAAACTGGCAAACCTTCTGGAAAAATTTTGTACTGATGATTATGGTACTTATAATTTTCTATTACAGAAAGAAATATAAACCGGTTTATCCTGCAATAACAGAATGGTCGATTCTGGTTGTTATTTTTATTCTTTTCACGGGTTTTTCCCTCTATAATTACCGTCACCTGCCAATGATAGATTTCAGGCCATATAATACAGGAACCAATATCCCTGAGAAAATGTATATGCCGGTAAATGCTCCGGTTGATGAATATGAAACAATTCTGATATACGAAAAGGATGGGATTAGAAAAGAGTTTGACTTAGAAAACTATCCATGGCGGGATTCTACATGGTCCTTCGTTGAACAAAAGTCGGTACTAATAAAAGAGGGATACAAACCACCAATACATGATTTTACAATTTCAACGCAGGATGGTAATGGAATAACTGATCTTGTGCTTTCAGATGAAGGATATTCATTTATTCTTGTTTCTTCCGATCTGGCTAAGGCTAATAAAGAAGCTCTTCAAAAACTGGACACATTGTCTTTGTATTGTAATCAGGCAGGTATTAAATTTTACTCTCTTTCATCTTCGATATATTCAGAAATAGAACAAATTAAAACATCACAACAATTATCTTTAGATTTCTATATCACTGATGAAACAACCCTAAAAACCATTATCCGCTCAAACCCAGGATTGTTACTATTGAAAGAAGGCATTATACTTGCTAAATGGCACTACAATGATCTGCCTGAAATTGAAGAATTAAGTCAACCGGTTCTTTTTACGGTAATTACAAAAGCGCGAAAAAGACATGAACGTACCTCAGCAATAATTTCTATCCTCATTTTATTCCTGGGAGTTTCAATGTTTGAAATAACAAGAAGCATGCTAATTAAGTTAAAGAAGTAAACGACAGGATGCAGGATATAGGATGCTTTTCGACTTCTCGCTCATC
>Ga0307992_1001581_pt1 | contig 13420 bp, 12 predicted proteins | sample EllFjometagen133_FD_203162 | JGI IMG/M metagenome (GOLD analysis project Ga0307992, IMG submission 203162) | Marine microbial communities from Ellis Fjord, Antarctic Ocean - #133 | ecosystem: Environmental > Aquatic > Marine > Unclassified | place: Southern Ocean | collected 2014-10-08
TATAGTTGTTACAGATACAGAAGTAACAGCAACATATACAGATACACCTGCAGAATGGTGGAATAATAATATTCAATCACCAGTTGTAGATTTTGATGGAACAAAAGAAGCAATCATATTTACATTTACTGGTGAACTTGACCAAGAATATGTATTTAAGATTGAAATCACAGGAGGAGCTAATGTTGAGACAACAGTTGTAGCAACAGGCGCTTCACAAGAAGTTGTACTTGATTTAAGTGGATTAACTGAAGTTCAAAGAGATGCATTAAATCTAGTCATTGTGTTCGCTCAAACAGAAGCTGCAAGTGGTACATTTGTTGTTGAAGGTTGGAAATATATGATTCCTGAATGGGTTGGATACGGAATGGATATAGTTGTTACAGATACAGAAGTAACAGCAACATATACAGATACACCTGCAGAATGGTGGAATAATAATATTCAATCACCAGTTATAGATTTTGATGGAACAAAAGAAGCAATCATATTCACATTTACTGGTGAACTTGACCAAGAATATGTATTTAAGATTGAAATCACAGGAGGAGCTAATGTTGAGGCAACTGTAGTAGCAACAGGCGCTTCACAAGAAGTTGTACTTGATTTAAGTGGATTAACTGAAGTTCAAAGAGATGCATTAAATCTAGTCATTGTGTTCGCTCAAACAGAAGCTGCAAGTGGTACATTTGTTGTTGAAGGTTGGAAATATATGATTCCTGAATGGGTTGGATACGGAATGGATATAGTTGTTACAGATACAGAAGTAACAGCAACATATACAGATACACCTGCAGAATGGTGGAATAATAATATTCAATCACCAGTTATAGATTTTGATGGAACAAAAGAAGCAATCATATTCACATTTACTGGTGAACTTGACCAAGAATATGTATTTAAGATTGAAATCACAGGAGGAGCGAATGTTGAGTCAACTGTAGTAGCAACAGGCGCTTCACAAGAAGTTGTACTTGATTTAAGTGGATTAACTGAAGTTCAAAGAGATGCATTAGAATTGATTATAGTATTCTCGAAAACTGAAGCTGCAAGTGGAACATTTGTTGTTGAAGGTTGGGAATATGGAATCATAGAATAAAATTCAAAAAATTGTGAGCTATTGATTTAACTAATAATCAATCCACAATACATAAAGAATTTACAATAGGGCATAGACAAACTATGCCCCCCTCTCTTAGGATGGTTACACAAAAAAAATAGGTGTTATTCTTAGAAAGAATAATGCCTTTTTTAATATGAATAATAAGTAAGTAAATTATCAAAAAGTAGTGGTACACAAGATTTAGAAACCTAAATATGATATACTAAACAAAATATAGATTTATTTTGAACGGTTTACCATGGAGGAAAACGTGACAAAAATAAATGTAAAATTTAATAGGGATTTAAATACAAAAAATCAATTATCCGTTAATATTAGCTAAGAATTCATCTTGGCTTTTATAAAAATGAGAATTGATTTTTTAGTAGGGTGAGTGAAAAATGAAAAATTATTCAAAAGTTAAGTTTAAAGGAACATTTAGACATTACCAACAAAATGTGCTAGATAATACCTTAACACATTTAGAAGATGGAAAGATTCATATAGTTGCTGCTCCTGGTAGTGGTAAAACAACACTAGGAATAGAATTAGTAAGATATCTAGATAAACCAGCGTTAATTCTTTCCCCTTCGATAACAATAAGAAATCAATGGGGGGAAAGATTTGAAAAAGGTTTTTTAAGTGACGAAGAGAATATTGACGATTATGTATCCTACTCATTAAAAAAGCCTAGATTACTAACTTCGATTACCTATCAAGGATTACATGCAGCTTTTAATAAGCTTCTTGATCAAGAAGAAAATGAATCTGAATTAATTGAACAAAAAAAGGTTATAGATTATTTAGATTATGATTTAATTAAAACAATGACGGTTAATAACATAACTACGATCTGTTTAGATGAAGCCCATCACCTAAGATCAGAGTGGTACAAAACATTAACTGAGTTTATTAGAAAATGTGGAACAAAGATAACAATCATCTCATTAACAGCTACACCACCATATGATTCTAGTGTTCAAGAATGGAAACGATACATGAATTTATGTGGGACAATTGATGAAGAAATTTTTGTTCCAGAGCTAATAGCTCAAAAAAATCTGTGTCCACATCAAGACTATATATATTTTAACTATCCATCAAAAGAAGAAAAAGATGATTTGAAGGATTACAAAAAAAGAGCTATAACTACATTAGACAAAATATTAAGAGATAAGATCTTTAAGAAGCTAATGGTAGCATTCTTAAAAGATTATCTTAATCCAAAATATAATCTTTTCGAAGATGTCCAACAATACTATACTTTAGTAAACGTTGCTAAAGCTCGCTCAAAACATATTCCGGGTAAATTAAAGAAAATTTTAAGAGAAAGAAATTTTTTGAATAAATATGATGTTGAACACGTAGAGCAACTGTTTAAATATATCATTGAACATCCTAGCGCTTTTGGTGATACTGCACCTAAGTTTATTGATAGCACTTTAAAAGAACAAGGATTAATAGAAAAGAAACAAGTAAACCTAGAACAAAATACCAGACTTAGAAAAACAATTGTATCTTCAATTGGTAAGTTGAGAAGTATAGCTGATATAGCTAAATTTGAAAGCACTAAATTGAAGACAGAATTAAGAATGCTAATCTTAACTGATTATATTAAAAAAGACTTAATAGATATAATTGGTACCGATGAAGATAATACTGTAATAGGAACCGTACCTATATTCGAAGAGGTTAGAAGAAGCGTTGATAAAGATATAAGAATTGCCTTACTAACTGGATCTTTAATTATAGTTCCCGAAAGTATTCTTAAAGAATTAGAAAAAATAACAAAAGTAACAAATAGTCATTTCACTACTAAAAAACTACCTAATGCGCCATATAGAATTGTGAGATTTAAATCTACTAATAAAGATAAAGTAAGTATTCTTACTCAACTATTTGAAGCTGGATATATTGAAGTTTTAATTGGAACTAAATCTTTACTTGGTGAAGGTTGGGATTCACCGAGTATTAATACATTAATCTTGGCTAGTTTTGTCGGCAGTTTCATGCTAAGCAATCAAATGCGTGGTAGGGCTATTAGAATTGATAAATCGAAACCAAAAAAAGTAGCTTCAATCTGGCATTTAGCCACTATTGAACCTAGTTTTTTAGATGTTGATAAAGTGGCTAAATCTAACCGCCTACAAGTTGTTGATGAAAAGACTGAGATAATATCACATGATTTCCATACACTAACAAGACGATTTAAAACCTTTTTGGGACCTGTATTTACAAAACCAGGTATTGAGAGCGGAATAGAAAGAGTTGATATTGTTAAGCCAATCTATGGTGAAAGTAGATTTAAGGAAATCAATAAAACGATGTTGAAATATGCTGCCGACAGAGCCGCTGTAAGAAATAAATGGAAAACTGCTGTCAGAAAAGATGTTAAGCATGAGATATTAGATGTTAGCCAAGTGCCGCCTAAAGTATGGCCTTTGGACATATTTATTGTGGATGCATTAATTATAGTGCTTGTGACCGCTATTGGGTTTCTTGTAGGATATTTATTATACCCTTTACTAATTAAGTCTAATATAGGAATAGGGTTTGGATTATTATATATTCTTATTTATGTTATTTTCTTAATTATATATTTGCCTAAAGCCACAGGAAACTTTAGTCCTAAAAGATCTGTTCATACTTTGGGTAAAATATTGTTAGAGACCTTAAAAAGTTTAAAGAAAATTAAAACTTTGAAATCTAAGGTTGTAACTAAGAAAAATTTTAGATCAAGACACATTAATTGTAGTCTAATTAATAGTACAAGAAGAGATAAATCGGTATTTGCAGCAGCAATCAATGAAATGATGACGCAAATAGATAATCCAAGGTATGTGATAATTAAAAAGAGAAAAATTGGTAAGAAAACCTATTTTAACTATTCAGCTTCATATTCTGTACCTAAAGATTTATCTGCCAATAAAGAAAGTGTTGAGTTATTAGCTAAAAATTTGAAAAGAGTTAAAGGTAGATACGCTGTGGTTTATGCAAGATCTGTCGAAGGAAGAGAAACACTTTTAAAGTGTAAGAAGAAATCAAAACTATCTAGACATCTAATCAGAGTTAGAAGTAATAGAGTTTTAAGATAAAATGAAAGTATATATAAATAAAACAACATTACCTAGAAAAGGGGTAATGTTGTTTTAATTTTGTTTATTGTCAAAATAAGCTTTTAATAAATCTGAAAATCTTTTTTAGAATAGATTCGTTTTTTCTTTCTTCGGCAGCAATTCTGGATTTTTCTAATTTAACTTTCATTGCTTCCATTTCTGCTTTTTGTTCATCAAAATCTAAATGTGGGAAAAAATCGCAAATTTCTTTTAGTTCTTCATCTGTTACATCCACAGAACCTTCCATCATGGCTTGATATTTCTCGCCTTTGGCTTCATACTCTTGAAGGTGTTTTTGACCTTCAATATAATTTTTCTTTCCTTCTTCAAGTAGTATTTTGAGTTCTTCAACAGTAATATCAACTGATTTAGCCATAGCACTTAACTCTTTTTCTGAAATAGTTTTACCTGTATCAAAAAGTTCTTGCATTGGTTCTATTACTTCTAATCTTTTGTCTTTTATTGCAATTTGTTTTTCTTCTTCAAGAAGTAATAATACTTCTTCAAGGGGAGTCTTCGTGAATTTAGATACTTTTTCTAATTCCAAATCGGTAATTTTAATACCATTGTTAAATTTCTCTTGTATTTCTTCAAAAAATTTCATTGTTTCATCGGTTGTTTCCATCATCTTATCTAATTCTTCTTTACTGTAATCTGACACTTTTCTTTCCTCCTTATTTTTTTGTATCCTTACACTAATTCTAATAATGCATCTTATTTTTTTAAATCTACCTCGTCCATAATTTCTTTTTAAAATATGTATAAATAGTAACTAATATTATAATTTTACTTGTCGTCAAGTGGTTTTATTCTAAATAACCATTTTACCAATTCAGATACGATTTTCAAAATTATCCCAATTCCAATACATATAATAAAATACACACCTATATCACTAATTCCAAATCTTTCTCTTAGATTAGGAAAAATAGAGTCAAAATTATAATAAACTGGTATCAAAATAGTTACAATAATGATTACAGAAAATGCTTCACTTCTAAAAAATCTCTCTAATGTTGATCTTATTTAAAGACGACTTCCTTAAATTTCTCATTTTTTTGTTTATATACCAACTACTTGTCATTATATAGATATATTGAAAGGATGTCAATTTAGACATGGGAAGCAAAATATATATGTTCGTAATTCAGTGCTTGACTGTTAAGTATTATTATGCTTATATATTCAAAATATATTACTTTAAAAATTTGTGAAATTAGGAGTAGTTTTTATTTGATTTTTAGATTAAAAATGATATAATACTCCTGTAAGCGTTTTCTATGAAAAAAGAAAACTTTATTTATGTAAAGACCAAATATTTATATTTGATTATAGAAAAGGGAAAATATAATCACTTTTTATTAAAAAGTGTTTTTATTATGGCTGATATGAAAAATATTACATTCTTAACTGGTTATTATGGGTCAGGCAAATCAGAACTCACAGTTAATTTAGCAATCCAAAAAAAAATGGATATAGTAATTGATTTAGATATCATAAATCCATATTTCAGAAGCAGAGAAATGGAAGACGAGTTAGCTAAATACAATATAGAATCAATCTCTAGTACTTTAGGTCACAAGATGCATTTAGATATGCCTTATATTTCGGGTAAAATCTTCAAACCATTTCATGATAAATCTTTAAAAGCAATCTACGATTTAGGCGGAAATGACCAAGGAGCTAAATTACTAAGACAATTTGACGATTACCATGGTCATGATTTTGATTTGTTTTTAGTTGTAAATATCTATAGAATGGAAACAAGTTCTGTCGAAAAGATAGTAAAATTAATCAATAAGATAGAAGGTATGGGTGGATTTAAAGTAACTGGCCTAATAAATAACTCAAATCTATTGAGAGACACAACTTTGGTAGAAATTCAAGCAGGAGAAAAAATTATCAAAGAAGTAAGTAGCATCACGAAATTACCAGTTGTATACACTGCAATCTGGGAAAAACTTAATATTGCGGATAATTTAATATTTTCTGGTAAAATATTAAAATTAAAATTATATTTCAGAAAAACTTGGTTATAGGAGGAAGAATATGCCAAAAGGAAAAGTAACATTTAATTATGAATTATGTAAAGGGTGTTTGTTATGTGTTGATGTTTGTCCAACAAAGATTTTGTATCAAGACAAAGAAACGCTAAACAAAAAAGGATATAACATTATTAAGGTTTCAGACCCTGATAAATGTATTGGTTGTGGATTCTGCGCAATGATGTGTCCTGACTCAGTTATAAAAGTAGAGGTGAATAAATAATGGCTAAAGTATTAATGAAAGGTAACGAAGCTATCGCTTTAGCTGCTATAAAAGGCGGCGTTGACGCTTTCTATGGTTATCCAATAACACCACAAAATGAAGTTCCTGAATACTTATCAAAACATATGTTTGAAGCGGGAAAAGTATTCTTACAAGCTGAATCTGAAGTTTCAGCTATAAATATGGTTTATGGCGCAGCAGGTGCTGGTAAAAGAGCTATGACAAGTAGCTCAAGCCCTGGTATTGCCCTTAAACAAGAAGGTATAAGTTATATAGCTGCGGCTGAACTACCTTGTGTTATCTGCTCAGTAATGAGAGGTGGCCCTGGTCTTGGAAGTATTCAACCTGCACAAGGTGATTACTATCAAGCAACTAGAGGTGGCGGTAATGGCGATTATAATTTAATTGTTTATGCACCAGAATCAATCCAAGAAACAATTGATATCATGAAAGATTCTTTCAATGTTGCAGATTATTACAGAAATCCTGTTTTAGTACTAGTTGATGGATTAATCGGTCAAATGATGGAATCAGTTGATTTTGACAGGCCTGTAAAAGAAAGATTTTTACCGGAAAAAGATTGGGCTACAAATGGTACTAGAAATCATCCTGGTAGAAGGAATATAGCTAGTTCATTACATATTGATCCTGTTCAATTAGAAAACCATAATATTCATCTTTTTGAAAAATACGATTTAATCAAAAAGAATGAAACAAAATATGAAATGGTTAATATGGAAAACGCTGACTATGTTATCGTAGCCTATGGAACAATGGCTAGAATTTGTCGTTCAGCAATTGAAATGTTATCAGAAAAAGGCATTAATGTTGGTATGATAAGACCAATCACATTATGGCCTTACCCTAAAGCTGCTTTCAAAGAAATTCCAGAAACCGCTAAAGGTATATTATGTTGTGAATTAAGCATGGGACAAATGTTAGATGATGTACTAATCTCTAATAACGGTAGACATAAAGTTGGATTCTTCGGTAGAGCCGGCGGAATGTTACCTGACCCAGAAGAAATTGTTGATGCAATTATTAATTTTGAATCAAAGGTGGTGAAATAATATGATTGTTAAATATGAAAAATCAAAAGGTTTAACTGATACACCACTTACTTATTGCCCAGGGTGTACTCATGGTATTATCCATAAATTGGTAGCAGAATCACTAGTAGAACTTGGCTTATTAGATAAAGCAATTGCCATAGCATCAGTTGGTTGTTCTGTATTTAGTTATCAATTCTTTAATTGCGATGCTCAACAAGCTCCACATGGTAGAGCTTGTGCCGAAGCAACTGGAATTAAAAGAGTATTACCTGAAAACATCGTTTTCACCTATCAAGGTGATGGTGACTTAGCAAGTATTGGTATCGCAGAAACAATCCATGCTGCAAATCGTGGAGAAAATATTACAGTTATTTTTGTTAATAATGCTATCTATGGTATGACAGGTGGACAAATGGCTCCAACTTCACTTATTGGTCAAAAAACAACAACAAGTCAAGATGGTAGAAACTTTGCTCAACATGGTAACCCTATTAAGATTAGTGAAATGTTCGCTACAATTAAAGGTGTTGCATATTTAGAAAGAGTATCTGTTCATAATCCAAAAAATGTTATAAAAGCTAAAAAAGCAATCAAAAAAGCTTTCCAATATCAAGAAGAAAAACGCGGATTCACAATGATTGAGGTTTTATCAACTTGTCCAGTTAACTGGGGTATGAAACCTACTGACGCTCTTAAATGGGTTCAATCAGATATGATTCCTGAGTTTCCACTTGGAATATTCAAGGATAAAGGTGAAGACAATGAATGATGCTAAAAATATTAAAGTTGCAGGATTTGGTGGACAAGGTGTAATGATGTTTGGACAAATCCTAGCATACTCAGCTACTAAAGATGAATTGTTCGGATTATGGTTCCCTTCATATGGACCTGAAACCAGAGGCGGAACAGCTAACTGTTCTGTTATTGTTTCCAATAAACAAATTAATTCACCAGTATTTAAAAACGCAGATCATTTAGTTGCTTTTAATGGACCCTCATTAGAAAAATTCAGAAACAACGTTACTGAAGACGGACTAATTCTATTTAACTCTACAATTATAAAAGATGAAGTTACAGATTGCAATCAACTATGTTTAGGTGTACCAGTAAATGATATCGCTTCAGAATTAGGAAACATTAAAGTTGCGAACATGGTTATGATGGGTGCTTATTTAGAATTAACTAAGATGTTCTCTGATGAAACTATTCATGCTATCGTAAAAAAAATCCTTGGAGTTAAAAAAGCTAGCTTAGTAGAAATAAATATAAAAGCAATTGAAGCTGGAAAAAAATTTGTAAGAGATGCAGGAGTAAAATATGCTTAGAAATTTGGATGATTTAAAAAATCTAGCTAAAAGTGCTGGCAGAAAAAAAATGGCTGTTGTGTTTGCTCATGATGACCACGTAATAAAAGCAGTAAAAGCTGCATCAGATTTTGGAATCGTTGAGCCTATTTTAATAGGTAAAGCAAATGAAATAAGTGTATTAGCAAAAGAATTTGATTTAAAACAGCCTTACCAAATTATTGATGAATCAGATCCTAACCTAGCAACAAAAATAGGTATGGATATGGTCAACAATAATGAAGTTGATATCTTAATGAAGGGTTTAATCGACACTAAGGTATTACTTAAAGGTGTTGTAAATAAAGAATATGGGATTAGAGATAGTAAACTATTATCACATGTTGGAATCGTAAGCTTCCCAACAATGGATAGAATTCTGTTCGCTACTGATGGAGCTATGAATATCACTCCTAACGTTGAACAAAAAATTTTAATAGTAGAAGCAGCTGTAAAACTAGCCAAAACACTAGGTTACAATCAACCTAAAGTAGGAATAGTATCAGCTGTAGAAAAGGTTAATCCTAAAATAGAATCAACTGTGGATGCTCAAAAGATTGTTGAATATTACAAAGACAAAAACATAGATTTTTTAATCGACGGACCTTTTGCCATTGATAATTTAGTATCCATGGACTCAGTTAAACATAAAAATATCAAATCTCCAGTTGCTGGAGTATGTGATATATTAATATTCCCTAATTTAGATGGGGGTAACATTTTTTACAAAACAAGTGTATTTTTAGGAAGTGGTAAATCTGCAGGTATAATCATGGGAGCTAAAGTTCCTATCGTACTTACCTCAAGAGCAGATACTGCTGAAGCTAAACTAAATTCTATAATATTGGCGGTGGTGAATAAAGATGGACTTTCTACTCCTAGTAATTAATCCTGGTAGCACGTCAACTAAAGTTGCGCTTTATTTGAATGATAAATTAATTCAAGAAGCTACACTTAGACATGATGTTCATGAACTAGACAAATTTGATAATCTAATTGACCAATTAGACTTTAGAAAACAAGTAATACTTGATTTTCTAATTGATCATAAATACCAGATAAATCAAATTGATATATTTGTAGGTAGAGGTGGGATGCTAAAACCGTTGTACAATGGTGGAACCTACTTGGTTACAGAAAAGATGTTAAATGATCTAAGAACCTGTAAATATGGTACTCACGCATCTAACTTAGGAGCACTTTTAGCTTCAAGTTTTGCTAAACCATTAAACAGACCAGCTTATATAGTGGATCCAGTAGTTATTGATGAATTTGAAGATATCTCAAGAGTTTCTGGACTAAAACTAATTGAAAGAAAAAGTATTTTTCATGCACTTAACCAAAAAGCTACTGCAAAAAGACATGCTAAAACGATGGGTAATAACTATGAAGATATGAATATTATCGTTTGTCATTTAGGTGGTGGAATTAGTGTAGGACTTCACCGTAAAGGTAGAGTCATAGACGTTAACAATGCTTTGGGTGGAGATGGACCTTTCTCTCCGGAAAGAACCGGAACTATTCCAACTTTTCCATTAGTCGATTTATGTTTCTCTGGAGATTATACTAAAGAACAAATTCATAAATTATTAGTTGGTAAAGGTGGTTTAGTATCTTACCTAGGAACAAACTCAGGTGTTGAGATAGAAAAAAGAATTAGTGAAGGTGATACAGAAGCTCAGTTCTATTTCGAAGCCATGGGATACAATGTAGTAAAACAAATAGGTGCTCTATATTTTGCTTGTAAAGGAAATGTGGATGCAGTTCTAATAACTGGAGGTGTAGCTCACAGTAAATACTTCATTAACTATTTGAAATCTTATTTAGATAAAATAGTACCTGTATTTATCTATCCAGGTGAAGATGAAATGCGAGCATTAGCTGAAGGTACACTAAGAACCCTAAGAAAAGAAGAAAAACTACAAGCTTATTGATAAAACATAAAACGAATTAGTATTTTTCCACTAATTCGTTTTTTTTATGCGCAATATGAAACACCTTTATAGTTCAATATTGAAAGGTAAAATTACTGCCTATGATATAATAAAAATAGGAGTGATAAAAATGAAAACAAAACAATTAGTAGAAAGTCTGTTAAAATCATATAAAAATACTATTATTAAGAAGGATCACTGCGCTTGTAAGATTCCACAAAATAGTGAAATAAAAAAGATTATCAAGTTAACAAAAGAATTAATCTTCCCAGGATACTTCGCAAACAGTAATATTAAAGAGACAGCCTCAACATTTACAATTACTAGAACAGCAAGCAGATTAAGAAGAGTTTTAAGAAAACAAATTAATTATTCAAGATTATACCTAGCTGATGAAAGTAAAGCGAGGTTGTTCGAAAGAGAATCTTGTGACCTTTGTCAAAAATATATTAAAGAAATACCGGAGATGAGAAGATTAATAGCGTTGGATGTTGAAGCGCATTATCAAGGTGATCCAGCTGCGTTAAATCGAGATCAAATTATTATATCTTACCCTGGTATTTACGCAATAATTGTATATCGCATGGCTCACCTATTAGCTCAATTAGGAGTAATGGTATTACCAAGAATGATGAGTGAATTTGCTCATCGTGAAACCGGGATAGATATCAATCCAAGAGCTGAAATTGGTGAGAGCTTTTTCATTGATCATGGTACCGGAGTAGTTATTGGGGAAACCACCAAAATTGGCGATAGAGTAAAAATTTATCAAGGTGTAACTTTAGGAGCTATGTCTCTAAGAAAAGGTCAATCACTAAAAGGCACAAAACGCCATCCAACTATCCAAAATGATGTGACTATTTATTCCAATGCATCGATACTAGGCGGAAAGACTGTAATCGGTAAAAACTCAGTCATAGGTTCAAATGTTTTGCTGACAGAATCAATACCAGATAACTGTTTAGTAACTAGTAAAAAACCAGAACTTGAATTAAGGAGTAATATTAAAAATGCCAGTGTATAATAATATCTTAGAAACAATTGGAAAGACTCCACTTGTTAGACTTAATAAGTATGAAGAAAAGTATAATCTAAAATCTAGAATCTATGCTAAACTAGAAAGTTTTAATCCAAGTAACTCGGTTAAAACAAGACCAGCTTATTATATGCTTAAGGATTTAAGAGATAGAGATGTAATCAAAGTTGGTTCAGTTATAATTGAAGCAACCAGTGGTAACACAGGAATAGCCTTAGCGATGATCTCAGCGTACTTTGGATATCGTTGTATTCTAGTTATGCCTGATAGTCTATCTAAGGAGAGAATTGATTATATGCGTCTCTATGGAGCGGAAATAATCTTAACTCCGGGTAGTAATGGTATTAAAGGGTCTCAGGCAAAAGCTGAAGACTTAAAAGGTAACATTAAGAACGCTGTAATACCTAGTCAGTTTTCTAATAAAATGAATCCCTATGCTCACTATGTGACTACAGGACCAGAAATTTTAGAAGACCTTGATGGAAAAGTTGATTATATTATAGCTGGAATAGGAACTGGTGGTACAATCACCGGATTAAATACATATTTTAAAAAATATAGTTTAGGCATTAAAATCATTGGTGTTGAACCACTTAATTCAAGTATAATTAGTGGAAATAATCCTGGGAAACATAAAATTCAAGGAATAGGAGCTGGATTCATTCCGGAAATACTAGATATATCTATCCTAGATGATGTTATAACTGTAAGTGATGAAGCTGCCTATAGCACAACTAGAGAATGCCCGAAACTCGAAGGTATATCTTTGGGCATATCATCGGGAGCTGTGCTTCAAGCAACAATTAAATATATAAAAGACAATAAACTAGAAAATAAGAATATCGTTATGATATTTCCTGATGCTGGAGAAAAATATTTTTCAACAGGAATTTTTGAATAAATTCATCTTTGAAAATTTAAGAATATTTTGATATAATTATTCAAAGGAGTGATAAAATGGAATTTCTAAAGAATAAAAAGATACTTGAAATCTCTGAAGGAGACCCTAAAGACGCTTTAGAGATTCTAGCCGCATTAAAACAAATTGGCAGTGAATCAGATAACCTTATTATCGACTCCAATGGCGTACCATTTACGGTTGAACAGGAAGAAGAATATCTAAGAAAAAATCAGAAATCGATAAATAGTAAGTCATTTATTGGAAAGGTCGATGGAAAGATTGTTTGTATTTCTGGGTTTCAAGGTAATGCTAGATCTAGAATTGAACATAATGTAACGCTTGGAATCTCAATCATGAAAGATTACTGGAACATTGGGATAGGTAATCATATGACAAATCACATACTTAACTATTGTCGTACAAACAAGATGATTAAAAATGTAACATTAGAAGTTAGAGAAGACAATAAGTACGCAATTCATCTTTATGAAAAAGTTGGTTTTAAGAGAATTGGTATGTTTACCAAAAAAGTCAAAATTGATGATAATTATTACAATGAAATAATAATGGAAAAACTATTATAAATACATAAATGTCAGCCTATTAGGTGAAATGATAAGATTTTAGTAGACATGTAAAATGATATGTAAACTACTGACATCTTTTTC
>Ga0307992_1001582_pt1 | contig 13414 bp, 13 predicted proteins | sample EllFjometagen133_FD_203162 | JGI IMG/M metagenome (GOLD analysis project Ga0307992, IMG submission 203162) | Marine microbial communities from Ellis Fjord, Antarctic Ocean - #133 | ecosystem: Environmental > Aquatic > Marine > Unclassified | place: Southern Ocean | collected 2014-10-08
GATTGCTAAATACTTTTCTTACTCCAATTTCACTTCCTAGAATTTGTTTGAGTTTAGTTTGCAGGTCTTCAGAATTAACTACCCCGTTTATTGTTACATCACGTCCGCTAACACTAATATCGCCATCGAAATCGTCAATATCAGAAATTGCAGCCATAGAACGTGCTTGAATATCACTTTCGATTTTATCTCTACTATTACAAATACACAATATTGCCAACAAAATAAATCCAAGGATTGCTAGCCATATAACTAATTTCTTACTCATATTAGATCCTTTTTCATTTATTCTCGTCGTGAATATTAACCTTTGGCAAGCGTATTAATAAAGTAAAATATTAGTAAAGTAAAATGTTAACCTCAAATTATTAATTGTTTCATTATTGACCCCTTAATTTTATTTTAAAAAGTCGGATTTGGATAACCAAACCCGACTTTCACATTAAACAGTGTACTTATTTGCTATCTTGATAGATTTCTTGATTTTCTACTAATTCAGATACTTCAATAGTACTTTTTTCAACTAACTCCTCATCAACATTATTTCTAATTGGTGGCAATACATTCTCATCGGGAATTGGTATTAATTCTTCTGCTTTCAGTTTTCCCTCACCTGCTAAAAAAGTTGTGAATTCTTTACCTTCCCAAACAAAAGATTGTCCAACACCCAATTCTGTACGAGCTTTTTTGAAAGTTTCGCCGAACGATTCCTCTATTTCTGCTGTAACAGTTTCTACTGCCTCAATTTCCTCAACAACATCTGCATCATCAACTTCTTGATAATTTTTAACAATGTTCTCAATTATATCATTACTATATACTGTTTCGGGTTCCGTATTTGTCCAATGTTGAATAACCACAGCCATTACAAATACGATTGCAAAACTTATTACAATATATGGCCAAAGTTGTTTTTCTGGTTTATTTTGTTTCGTCATTTTATTTTCCTTTTTATTATTTGCTATTTGTGACTCTGAAAAATAATAGACGAATTCTATTTTTAATTTTTTGTATATTTTTACAAATGGGAACTCAAATAGAGGATTAATTGTATCAAGTATTAACCAATGCAGATTTTTCTTAAAATAACAATTATCGGATTATTAATAATAGTTTATAGCTGTACCGCACCTAAAGTTTTAGATACTCATAAACTAACTGCAGAATCTCAATCGCCTTCGGCGATTTATCAGAAATCAATAGAAAAAGTTGTACTCATCGCACCTATATCTCAACAATCTATTGGAACCGGTGTAATAATCGATAAAAATGGGACAATTTTAACAAATTGGCATATTGTTGGAGACAATAAACTTGTTTGGGTAGCATTTAATAATCCAAACGCAATTACAAAAGAAGATTACAAATCAACAGATTGGAAAATTGGTGAGGTAGTTGCAATTGATCCTACTCGCGATTTAGCACTTATTAATATTGATTTTATTGAAGCGGAGCCATTTGAATTCGGTAAAGCCAATGAACTCCGCATAGGTCAAGAAGTTTATTCAATTTCACATCCGCAAGGGCAGATATTCTCGTTTACAAAGGGTTTAATAAGCAAACTGCCTGATAAACTAGAGATGCTATACCATACCGAAAAAAGCGAAGGACAAACTAATATTATAACCAGGGCTGCATTATTTTTCGGATTACAGGATACTGCTAAATATAGTATCGACCAAAAGATTGTCGCCAATGCGATTCAATTACAATTTCCAAAGAATGAAGGTAGTTCCGGTGGTCCAATTATTGACTCTCGCGGGCATCTTATCGGAATTAACTCTACTGCAAAACGTTTTGGCGAAAGTCTAAGTTTTGCAATTAGAATTGATGAAATAATAGAATTTCTTGATTTTAATCCGTCTAATAAAGATATTGAGATGCTAGAGAAATATATTGACGAATAAATCGATTATTAAGCTAAAAATTAAAGATTTAATTTTTGCGTCAAAAGTTTGTCAAAATAAGTCGATTAGATCCAAGTATATCATACCCCCTCCAAAAAATACCGCCTCAGTTTCAGCAAGAGCAGTTTTTGTTGATATTTATTCTGATTTTGTTATGGACATCGCGCGTTCTTTCTCGCGCGAAATTAATTATAATGAATCAACCTTAATAACAATTAGAGGCAGCTCATTTCCAATTACGGATGAAATAATGGATACTTATTTGTGGTTATTGATGGAAGGATTTAAGAAATGCTGCTTGTACAAAGGTAAAGCAGGCGCTCCGCTATCACATTATATTCATACTGTAATGCGTTCAAAATACACCAAAATTGATTATATAAGACATAAAACCGGTGTTACTACAAATATGCCAAAATGCATAACTACTCTTGGGAATTCATATAAAAATATGTTTTTACTCCTGCGACAAAAGAAATCCCGCAACTATATTTGTGCAAAATTAGATTTGAGTACTACAGATTATCAAATCAGAAAAAATCAAATTATAGATACATTATATGCAGATGGCAAGGAAGATTTGATATTAGATTCCATTACGGAAGAATTTTTTGATAATACAAGTATAAGTAGAACTCTTGATGTTAATAAATTGCAAATTATTAATCTATTTACAGAAAATATTATACCGGAAATCCTAAAAATATTACCAAAAGCTAATATCCGTTTCATGATTGAATATTGGGGGCAAAAAAACTCAGTAAATTCAATTTATAATAATTGGAAAGGTGCTTTATTTTCAAAATATCTGAAAGAACTGCATGTTAAAACACCTAAAGATTTTTATAAAATAATTGAGTATATTATATCGGAAGTAAAACAGAAGATTGAACAATTATTCCCAAAAGAGTTTGTTGAATATCCCAATATAGAAATAAAGGCATTATTAGCTGAATATTTTAGAAATTGGGTATCTGAACAAGAATTATCTAGTGAAAATGAAGAATTTTAAAATAATTATCCGTCTATAATTTATTGGAATAGAAAATTATGAATAGAAATCATATATCAGATGAAGTTTTAATAGCATGTATAGATAAGTCACTTTCAAAATCGGAATATCGTAAAGTGTCAAATCACATGAAAGATTGTGATGAATGTTATCTGCGTTATTCAACATTATTGAAAAGCATTTCAGCAGGAGAAACTGCAAAACCGGAAGAAGTACCAAACGAAATAAAACAATTCGCTAAAGAACAATTGGAAATAACTGATACAATTTCTCCACAACAATCGGGCAAGATTTCAATATTTAATAAATTAAAAAATATAGGAAGAAATATTCCGATATTACGTCCAATTCCGATTACTGCTGTTTTAGCTTCTGTAGCATTGCTACTAATTATGTTTAATATTTCTAATAACACTGTTAGTAAAACTCCCTTTATCGTCACTAGTAAAGAAATTAGTCCAATTTCTGTAAGGGTAGAAAATGATTCATTAATTATTTTGCAATCAATTAAAGTAAATAATTCAATTTTAATTACTTCAGTTACTGGAGATACGCTTCTGTCTAGTGAATTCTCAGAACTTAAAATAGTATACCCTCTTAATACGTTCGAGCAATACAATAAAATTCAAATATTAATATCTTCCCAAAGTGTCAACCTAATAGATACTACTTTGACTTTATATTAAGAATTATATTTTAGAATTTTTTAAGAGTATTCAAGAGACTAAAATATATTCTAATTAAAAACCAATCTCTAATGCAACTTCATAAATTTTGATTATTTTGTCAGGATTCTTTTGATAATCTACATTGAACAGCACTTTACTTTTTAAGAAACTATATGATATTCCGCCAATGTAAGTATTACGTTTTTCAATATTTTCTTCATCTAATTCAAATTCGTCCAATCGACCAAATATTGAATATTTTGTTTTAGGTATTTTTAATTCACCAAAAAGTGAGTATCCTGTATTCGTAATTGAATTACTATTTTCATCAATATATTTTCCACCGTAATCACCTTTACCTGTATAATATGTTCCGGTAAAATTCCCTAATCTAGTTTCTGATGATAAATACAATAAATTCATGTTGAAACCGCTCAAATTACTTTCTGTATTAGCTTTACCGTAAGTGAACGCATATGTTAACTGTAACCCCGGATAAACTTCATGCAGAGGACGAAGAGAAAACCGTCCTTCAATCGTTTTGTTATTATTCTGTTCTATAGCGTGGTATCCCCCACCATTATGAATACCTATTGAATAACTGCCATATTTACCGGGATTTTTATTTGTTATTGTTGATTGATACTCTTTGCCAATTTTACCACCGACCAAGCCTGTAAAGAATATTCCAAAATCAGCTGAATTTATTATACTATATCTTTCTAAAAACATTTTTCCCTGTACTCGATATTTATTAATGTTTTGCTCAAAATCAAGCCAAGGTCGATGAACCAAACCAATTTCTAAATGGCTATTTTTCAAAAGTGCAAATTGATCTAATTTTATTTTTAAATATAAATATTTTAATCGGATTTCAACGTTACCTGCGTCGCTTCCTTCTTTATCTAATGTAATATCTTGAGTATATCGTACAGAAAAAACGTCATTCATTTTAGTCTTTATTGTAAAATAACCCCGTTTTAAGGCAAATTGATTAATTTCTGATGCATTATTGAATGCTAAAAACCATTGTCCAGATATATCGATATTTTGACTTACAACTGATGTATTTGAACCAAAACTATATCCAAACAAAATACACATAAATAACAACTTCTTCATTTCTACTTATTATCCTCTTCAATCTCCAATTTTAATATAGTTTTTGCTATTTCAGATTAATACACATTTATTTGCTTCATCATATCAAGCAATTTCATGTGAGTAATATTCGTCTAAGCAGTTGAATCGAAAGTATTTTTTTATAGTTCATAATTTATACTAGATATTATTTTCGTTTAGACTATACACAAATAAGCTATCAGCTGAATCACTAACTATATAAACAAGATTACTTGAATTGTCATATGCAATACCTTCAGCTTTATCAACATTGATTGGATATGAGTCAAGTGCCATTCCACTTAAATCATATCGATAAACTTTTTTCTCCTGATCACTAACGATCCAAAGTTCATCCTCAATTCCGTCATAGTCCATACCTGAATAATCCTGTGCTCTAGATATGCGTTTAAATAGAATAGTTTCAAATTCATTATCTAATTCAATTAATACACTTGGATCCTTCTCTTTTAGCAAAAACAGATGATTATTGATAGAATTTATTGTAATTCCTTCCAATCCACCGGCCCCATCTCTAACCCCTGCAATAATTATTCTTTGAATTTCATTTCCTAAAGTATCAACTTGTAGTACTTCCCCTAATGATTCTTGCACCACCCATAGTGTTTCTCCACTGATGTCTAAAGTAATCCCTTCAAGATCGGTGCCAGGTATTGATTTTTCTTCCAATATTTGGCCAGTAAGATCAAGTTGATACATCTTGCTGTGCTTATCGCTAACAGTCCATAAAGACATATTATCTAAAGCCAAATCAAGTCCTGATGGCTCATCTACATCAATAGCATATGAGTTCATTAATCTCATTAATGGCTGATCATCAGTGTCAACTATATTGTTACTATTACAATCACATGAACCAAGAAATATTGTAATAATTACTAGTAGAAATATCTTTTCAAATCTTATCATTTATAATTTGTTTAGAATTTCATCCAAATTATATATTAAAATTCTAGAATTCCATTGGTCGACTACAGCTATTCGTTTTGTACCATCTTCTAATTCAATAACAGAAACTCCATCAGGTGAGGCAATTTCATTTTTCAGCAAGTTATTTTTTAAATGAGGTACTGCCGTACCAACAATAATTGATTGCTCATTATAATTAATTCCATCAATTACACAATCAGATTCATCATCACAATAATAATATGCCCTTTTTCCTATCGAACCCAAACAATTACCGCTTTCAATATCAAATATATAAACTTTGCCTGCTTTTTCATCAACGACAAATAGATTAGCATCTAACAACGCCAGCCCTTCAACGGAATCGTAAAAATATCCATCTACTATACTACCATCTTCCCTATTAACGCCATAAAGTTTGTTTAAAAACTTCCCTGTTTTTAATTCAAATATTGCGACATATCTCTTTTTCTTACTATTCCCAAATTGATCTGTTGATGGTTTTTCTTCAGCGATTAACAATAATCCACGTTTTTCATCAATAACCATCCCTTCACTTTTTCTCATCACTTTTGTTATTTCTTGTGAGCGGGCAAATTTTTTGTCATATTTATAAATAGTCTTATTTCTTTTTAAAATTTTTTTAAACTTTTTAAATCCAATATTTCTTTGTTCGCCCACTTGAAATACAGATTTTGCCATGTCAATAACATAGATATCGCCATTGGCGTTAACAATTAAACCCTGTGGATCTATCAAACAATTTCTATGCTTGCATTTATAATAATCTTCAGAAGAAACATCACAATCTTGTCCAATTAATTGATCTAATTCTAGATTTGGAGTAAATCGCGCTACGACTCCTGCTCCTTCTAATGAAACATATATAAATCCATCTGCATCCTTACTTATACCTGTTGGAATTATCTCAATCCCATTTAATCCGATATCAGACGCAGTAATGCTTTTTATTAATTTTCCATTATTAGAAAAATACTGTATTCGATTATTATCGACATCACTGACAATCATTGAACCGTCGGATAATAATTCCACATCATCAGGTTGAGCTAACTGATCATCATCATTACCATATCCATTTTGCGGATTTGGAGCAATGCCAATAGGCGAAATAACTTCTGTGAGATCCTTAACCTGTAAGTTCTGACAAAATAGAACTGAGGAGATAGTAAAGATTATTAAGATTTTATAATTCATTTTTTATGTTAGATAATTAAAATAGAAAGTCGGAGCCGAGAATATCGACCCCGACTTTCTGTAGGAACAATGAAAATTAAAAATTAATTATTATTCGCGTCCCCATGCAGCTGTGAACATAGTAATACTACCTTCACGTTCGTTTGCTGAGAATATTACACCATTTGTTGGGTGTGCTCCCAAACCTTCGGAACCAATATCACTTTTTTCCATGCTTACATCATTTGCCCAATCAATACCTGCTTCGGCAATTGAATCAAATACTGGATTAGCTGGATCAGTTACATCATATACTATTACGCCATGAGCTTCTTGCATTGCAAATATCGCATACAAGTGACCATCACGTTCAACTAATGATGCTTCTTCAGGTTCAGTCTGTTTTGTCGCTTTTCGTGCATCGTTATTATATGGTGGTGCAGAAAAGTCATGCTTAACAACTGTAGGTGTACCTAATGGATTACCACTTGGCAATTCTATCATTTGGAAACTTCCGCTACGTTCATTAGAAATAACAGCATATTTGCCATCAGGTGAAATAAATAATCCATCTGGTTCTGCTTTTTGGCCTTCAGCTTCTGGCATTTCAACAATTGTTAATTTTGAATCATCTTCCGGCATTGGAACATCATTAACATTAAAGATAACTACCTGGCTAGTTTCTTGAACTGACATTACCACATTTCCATCAGCATCAGTTTCACAATGTTCAGGTTCAGATTCAGCATCCCAATCAATTGGATATTCCTGTAAGATAGTCGCATTTGCAGGACCATTTCTGAGGTCAATTATTGCTACACGTCCACCCATTCTATCTGCAGGTTTACAGGGACGATCTTCTAAATCATCTTCACACGCCACTACAAGATAGTTACCATCTTTTGTAAATGCCATTCCGTCGGGATTATAACTTTTTGTGAATTCAACTCTTTTCACAATTGTACCATCAGATAATTTAACTAACAAAACACTTCCAAGACCGCAATCTGCTTCGGCTACACAAACACCAACATAATTCTCGCCATTGATTTTTTTGGAAACATCAATAGAGGTCATTTCTGCAGTTGCTGAACCAGGATTTAGATCATAGGTTCTAGCAAAAGAGAAGGCGTCTTGTGTGTATTCTATTACTGTCAGTCTATTGATTGCGGAGGATACAAATACTGCTTCATTATCGTTGTCAGGAACAACTCTAACGATCTCAGCATTTCCATCTTCACCGGCATCCAATGACATAACTGTTTGAATATCAAAACTATCATAAATAGTTTCGGTATCATCGTCTTTTTTACAACCAGTGACAAATATTAAACCAACTATTGTCATCGTAATTGTAAAAAGTTTAAGGAACTTATTCATTTTGTCTTTCCTTTATTGTTTGTTTGATTAATCAATATTATTATTTATTTAATAATAATTGTTTTTAGAACTCATATTTTACTTGTAATAAAAACTGGTTATCCTTCATAAATGAGTTATCAGTTTCAACACCCGTGGCAGTATTTGTGTCTATACCACCACCTGTCACTTCATCTAATAAATAGTATTCGATTTTTACTGATATATTATCATTTATTCTAGTTAATAATCCAAATGTGGTCATTTCTCTATCCCAAGTCTCTGGATCCCCTAGAACAGTTTCATGTCTATATATATTCAACGCGCCATAACGTACAATTGGTTCAATATTTTTTACTGGCAAAAATTTTGGTTCGCTAAAGCGATACGAACCTTCAACGTAATATCCGTCGCGGGGTAACAGACCGTCTTCAGAACTTATATATTCCGCTCTAATATGTGTATTCCAACGATCAAAATTGATCCTTCCTCCATACCAAAAATGTGTTAAATCGTTCTGTTCACCATTGTTGTACTGATCTGCGATATTGTCATAACCTGGTAATCCACCCAATTGCGTTTTCCAATCAAAGTCATCAATCAGTTCACTAGTATAATACCAACCTTGTCCTGTGAACCCAAATGCTTTTAGACCAGCCATAACACCATATTCAAAAGTATTACCATTCTTGTTAAGATGATCATCATAGACCATCATTTTAAAGGATTTATCTTCAGCTGCATCGTCTGTTCCAAGTGGGCGTTTCATTGCAAAAGAAAGTCCAGTAAATAATTGAACATTGTCACCTAAGTTATAATCAGTTAAACCTGTTAAATGATATTCACGAGCTTTCCAATATGCCGTACCGATAAGCGGGTAACCTTCAGTCTGGCGTTTCGTTGCAATCATAGGTTTGTTTTTTCCAAGCTCAAATTGAGTGTTGATTGTGGGAACTGTTAATCTAGCATAATGTTTATCTACATTTGCATCTTGATCACCAAAACGGAATTCTACATGATAATATAAATTATCACTATAATTAACACGCGCTGATAAAATTGCTTTGTCAATTCGCATATGTGGACTTCGTGTTTTTACTTTTTGTACTGTCAAATCCTGATTAGAAAATCCACCGGGACCTTCAACATCAACGAATTCCATTTCTACTTCACCACCAATAGTAACATCTAAACCACTATCAGACATTACTGTAATGCCCTGTGCTGTCAACATCGCTGTTAGCGATAGAAATATTAGTAGTTTTATTTTCATTTATACCTCTTTTTTTTAATAATTATTCGTTTGGTTTCTCTTTCCAAAGTGTTAATGGAATCAGCAATGCCACAATGGCTGTACCTATCCAAAATGTTTAAGCGTAACTAAAAATACCGATTATACCTTTAACTGATCCGGTTGCCTTAACTGGTAGTAAATCCACTGCCCAAAGGCCGCCAATATATACAACCAATGAACCAAGTACAAACTCAAAAATACCTAGTGATGTTCTATTAAAATCGAGTATATTTTGTTGAATATAAAACATTACTACTCTTTGTTCTCATCTATATCATTCTTGTTATTAATAATTAAATCTCTAAAAAATATCATATACAATACTGCCAAAATAACAGCAACAATAATTATAAATATAGATTTTGATGTACTCTTAAACAAAAATGTTAATCCTATAGAATCTTTAAACTTCATATCAGTACGACTGATATTCGCATAAGCTCTACCATCATCCGTATTAAATAATTTATAGGGCGGTTGTGGATCTTTATCCCTAAAAATTGGATTACTATCAATTATTTTATGATAATTCCATCCTTTTGGTAAGCTAATTGTCAGATTAAAAGTGTCAATCTGCGTAGGAAATGGATTATCCAATTTAATGCCGAATTCATAAGCTAAGAATTCACCGGGACCTGCTACCTCCCAATCCATAAATTTCGGCAACACATATTCCATTACAATGGAATGCTCACCGATTGGTAATTGATTATAAATTTCAAAATATGAATAGTTTTCATCATTTTTTTGATTTATTACTAAATCAGACAGATTGTTATCCAATTGACTGTTTATTGCAATTGGATTTCCTTGTAATGACGGAATTTTTATCATAGATGATGCATTTTCTATTTTTACATCCAATTGCAATTTAATGTTAGCGGAACCATCATCGTTTATTTTAACATCTTCATCAATAAGCTTAATCTGTTGTGCATCAACATTTGATAATGCACAAATTATCAAGAATGATAAATGTAATATAATATGGTATTTTTTATTCATCATGGCGTAATCCCTAACCATCTAAACCAAGTAAAACCGGCAACAATCATAACGATAACACCTATAGTGGCAACTGTTAAACCATACTTCAGATTGTCTGAAATGGAAAATTGCCCGGTACTGTATAAAATCAGGTTCGGCTTGGCATTGGTCGGCAATGTAATCACCCATGTTAAAGTGAATGCTGCGGGCAATGCAAGACTAATAGGATCAAATCCTAACTGTTGTGCAATTGCTATTATTATAGGTATCATAACAATGGAACGCATTGTTTTGCTGGTAAAAAATAGATGAGCATACATCGAAAAGGCGATTATTATTGAGTAAACAATCCAAAAATCCAATCCTGAATCTAATCCTACCATTGTGAAAGCTTTACCAACAACCCAACGAGCTGCACCTGAGTCAAACAATGCTAAACCACCTGCATAAGCTCCCGCGCTAAAAATCATTACGTGCCAAGGTATATCGGCATCATTCCATTTCAATAATCCAATTTTTGGTAAGAATACCACAATCACACCGATCAAAGCTGCCATTACAGCACTTATTTCAAATCCTACCCATCCCATATGATAGCGATCAGTTGCCCAAAGAAAAAGTACTACTAAAAATACCGTAGCAGACTTTGCCTCTGCTCGCGTAAATCCCCCCATCTCATCAAGCATTTTTTTCATTACATCAAAACCACCCTTAATCTGAGGCTTCTGTTCGCTTTTTGAAACTTTAAATAAGAATTTTGGACCAATCCACCATGATATAGCCATAACAATTATTGTGATTGGTAGAGAAGCTATCATCCAATCACTGTAATAAATTTTGTGATTACCCATTTCAAAAATGAATGCAACTGCTACTATATTACAAGTACTACCTGTAATAAATCCCGACGAGAAAATGCTGATCCCCTGCAAATTCTGCATAAATAGGTTAATTCCAAAATTATTTCTTTTTTCGCTAGTGGAACCATAAATTGAAGCGATTACTAACATTACAGGTAATACCATAACCGTTCTGGCAGTAGTAGCAGGAATAAAGGGTGCTAAAAATAACTGCAATACAATAAATGCTCCCAATATCGTGTATGAACTATGCCCAAACTTTAATCCTATCCAAAGCGCAAACCGCTTAGCTAATTGACTTTTTACTAAAGTTGAGCTCAAAATAAAAGCAAAAATATTAAGCCAAATTACCTCAAGTCCAAATACACCTAGAACTTGATCCTCAGTCCATCCATTAAAGAAAACTAACAGTGCCATTAAAATTAGTGAAGTAGCGTAAGTTGGGAATGGTTCTGTTATCCACCATGTTAATGCAGCAATAAATGCTGCAATAGCAGCTTGTCCTTCCATCGTTAGACCAGATGGGGTTGGCATTAAATAAAGGACAAGAAATAATATTATTCCTAAAGGAAAACCAATAAATTTTAGCCTATTCTCACCTTTGCTAGGCGGACGTTTTGGTATTACGTTGAGATTTGTATCAAAATTTATTGCATTTGGGTCCATAGATAGTATTATTTAATTATTTTGTTTCATGAAATCAAATAAATATGCTGCTTTTAATTTCCCGGGGATTACCCATTCCGGGTATTTCTCCTGCAATTTATTGATAAATGATGTACAACGTTCCATCGCTTTTTCGTCAAATTCTTTATCTTCATAAAATGGATGGTCAAAAGAAAATTCAGGAATATTAACATATTCTCCATCTAATATAACTAACCAAATGGTCATATCCATTCTCCCGTAAAGTCCGTCGCCAAAATCTAATTTGCCGGGTCGCACCATATATTCAACAGGTTCAGTGTCGGCAATTAATTTTATTTCATCGTCAAGTGGAATATTTAACGTACTTAATACAGGATATATTTTCGCAAAATCACCGATAGTTAATTCAGGGGTTTGTTCTAAATCGATAATATTTTGAATAGAATAAGTAGTTTCAGTGACACCATTTTTTATAGAGTAATAAACAATATCAGATTCCAATTCAATTTCGTCGTGTTTTGGAGTAAATCCATCTCCAATTTTCACATCAGCCGAATTAGCAACTTCAGGATTTACGCTACGGAATTTTAACGAAAATTCAACCCCAGGCTTTTGATTATTACCATCAAATTTGATTTTTCTTCTAAGCATAAAACCATTTTTCCGTAAATCCATATTTTTTGTATCGAAGAAACCGATATGTTTCAAACCAGCTGCTAATGGTTTTTCTGTTTCTAATATTGGAATGTTTTCCTCCGCAGCAACTTCTTTAATGATTGTCCAATATTCAGCAAATCCCTTATTAAAATCTGTGAACATAGTGGGATTTAATAATAGTTTATATTCGCTAGAGGTAAGATCAGCTATATTTTGCAAATCATTTTTTAACTTAACCTTGCAGCAGCTAACTAATACTACCGTGATTAAGGTTAGAATAAATAAATTACGTTTCATTATTTTCCTTTTCTTTTTTTGGCGTTTTTATTTCAGTTAATTCTTTTGCCATATTTCTTAAATATGTATGTATTTGTTTCAACATATCCATTAAATCCATATGGATTTCGTGAGTAATAATAGATTTAGTTTTTTCTTTTTGTACTCTATCGATGTGTGCCATACGATATTTATATTCAACATCTTGATATTTTGCTTCTTTTTTAAGGATTTTCTTTGCTTTTTTAAAATCTAATTCTTTTAATGCATCTTCCAACCGACTCATTTGCTTCATAACGCTGATATGGTAATCTTCAATTTCTTTTTTACCATTAGAAGTAAAATCCTTCTTCAGTTTATTCTTTTTATAAATCAGAGACAGCAAATCCTTATGAACAATATCCCCAATATTTTCAATATCTTTAGCAATTGCCATCATAGCATAGACTTCTGAAGATTGATAATCGTTTAATTCTTGTCTGGATATTTTAAACAGA
>Ga0307992_1001583_pt1 | contig 13413 bp, 12 predicted proteins | sample EllFjometagen133_FD_203162 | JGI IMG/M metagenome (GOLD analysis project Ga0307992, IMG submission 203162) | Marine microbial communities from Ellis Fjord, Antarctic Ocean - #133 | ecosystem: Environmental > Aquatic > Marine > Unclassified | place: Southern Ocean | collected 2014-10-08
ATGAGCTTCAAATTAATATTTCCAATATTATTTGTTTCTTTAGCTCAAATAATTATATTAGTAGGAATTATAGGATACTTTACAATTGATTTAGGAGTTTTTGCAGGTATTATTGCTGCTGTAGGAACAAGTGTAGATGAACAAATAGTAATTACAGATGAATTACTAAAGAAAGGTGGAGATGTAAGAAGTAAATTAAAAAGAGCATATTCAATTGTTACACTTTCAAGAACAATTATTATAATCGCAATGTTACCATTATTATTATTTTCTGGTTTAGTAGAAATAATAGGTTTTGCTACTTCAACAATATTAGGCGCAATTTTAGGTGTTTTATTAGCAAGACATTCTTATGCTGCTTTTGTAGAGCATTTAATTTTAGATAAGAAATTACCTTTAGAAAAAAAGGATTAAATATATAAGTGATTAAAAATAAATATTTCTACCCTCAACATATGTTGCTTTTTTGAATAGATGTCTTGTCCAGTAGTTTCTGTATTTATCAAATTTTTCTTTTAATGAATTGCAGGACATTTTAAGCATATTCCAGGGTTGTCTTGAAGCAGTCCAACGGCTCCAGTGACCCGTATCACTAGCAATTAACCAATAATCAGACGCAGTTTCTCTGTTTTTAATTACACCTGCTATTTTGCCTGAGCCACATGAAAAAACCAATAAAACTTTTACCCCCTTTATTTTATCTAATTCATCAAGCAATTTTTCCCATCTTATTTTTGTTTTTCCAAGCCAAATTGATGGATTCCCCTTGCTTGGATTTCCATGTGCAAGAATTGGGATGTATGTTATATCGTTTTCTTTAGCTATTTTTGAAGTTTCTTTTATTTGATTTAAAAAATTATCATAAGTAAAAGAGAGTTCACTCCCAAAATCTCTTTTGAGAGCATATTCAGGAGCAAGAAAGGGTAATCTTGATTTTTGTATATATTTTCTTGATCCAGATAAAATTGCACCAATTCCAAAAATATTCATTAAAGTAATAGTAATTGCATCTTTAATAGAATTAATTTCTTTTATTAAAACAGAAGCAATATTTAGAGTAATTCCAATTGAAATTAATAATTCACTATTATATTTTGTAAAGAATCTTTCCATAGGGTCTTCTACATTGTATTTATCATCCAATTCTTCTGCCTTTAAACAAAATCCAATATTTCTTTCCTTTGTTTTATTAACCTTTTTAATTCCTATATCTTTCTTTAATTCTGTTTTAGGAGAAGTAAAAGCTTTTTCTATTCCTCTGTTTTTTGTATTTTTAGATCTATCCCCAAGTATATTTATGTTATTTGTATCTACCATTCTATGTTGCTCTTGAATAATATCCATATCTAAATTATGGTTTTCTGTGTTTATAAATGTTATGTTATATGTTTTATGGTGTTTTCTTAAGTAATAAGTATGTAAAAAAGATATAAAAAAATATATAAACCCTATCTTCTTAATTTTTTTATGAAACAATTTTCTGTTTATTTAGATGACCTGCACGCAATTTACTTACTTGATGTTAAAAAGAAGTTTGATTTTCAATTTTTCAAAGAAAAACCAAAAGAAATTTATATTCATCACACAGGCAATTCTCCTCATACATTAGAAGAAGTATATAATATAGGTATTGAGCGCTTTAAACAGCCTTCATATCATTTTATCATAGATAAAAAAGGTTCTATATATCAAACATTACCTATTAATGTTAAAGGAACACACGTTAAAAGACATAATGAAAATTCCTTTGGTATTGCTTTATTAGATTTAATCTCTCCATCTTCACCTACTTTAGCAATGAAATACTCTTTAGATAAACTTATTCTATTTTTAAAAGAAAATTATCCTATAAAAAGTGTTTTAACACATTTTGAAGCAGGTCTTGAAGATTTTAATACTATTATAAAAACAGCAAATATAGAAAATGAGATTCCTTTATTAAAAAAAGAGGAGATAGGGGATATGACAATCCTAAATGTTGAAAATTATAAAAAAGAAGTTAAACAACAGATAAAAGATGCAGATGTAGAAAAATTAATTAAATCTATTTTAACCCAGCGCATTGACCATGTTAAAAATTGTCCTGGTCCTTATTATGAAAAATTATTAGGTTTATAAATTAAATCAAATTATCTTTTTCTAATTTTTTTAATATGTGTAGTATTTTATATTTGTTTTTTAGTGTTATATTATTCTTTAATATACAATAAATGGATGAAAATTTATTATCCTGTGGAGAAGATGGAATTATTTCCACATTAATATTTATAATACTTTTTTAATGTTTCAAGAGTTTTTTCAAATATACTTGAAAGTATATTTTCCTTAGAAAATCCAATAGCTTCTATTATCCTTCTTTCTTTTGTATCCAGTTCTTCTTTTACTGTTCTGAATTTTTTTGCGTAAGTTCTGATTACAGTTTTTCCTATTTCATTTAATTCTCCTTCTCTTGTAAGTAAACCTTGAAAAGGAGTTAAAGATAATTCTGATGGTTCTCCTTTTAGTCTTTCATATTTAATGAAATAAGAAGAAGGATGTGGGTTAGTTAAAACTAAAATTAAATATGTGTCAATTGGGTACTCAACTTCTAATAAAATATCTTCTATTTCTTGTTTTGCATTTAAATGTTTTTCCATTTCTTCTGTTATATTAACTCCAATTTGTAGTCCATATATACTTTCTTCATCTTCTATTTCATTTTCATCAACAAAACTTAATAGGAATTCAGTATCTGGAATAAATATTTGACTAAAAGTAGTTGTATTAAAATATAATTCCTCAAAATTAGATATTTCTTCTGGATCAACACCAAGAGGCATATTAAAAATTAGATAAAATAATTCAAGTTTTGCTTGAGTTACAAGTTGTTGATTTTCAATACTTAAATCCAGCATGAATTCTGGGATTTCTGCAGAAGGCGCTATTTCTTTAAATCTTCTGCATACTTCTGCTCCAGTGATCTCAAATGGTTTATGAATTTCTGGTCTAATTTGGATATTCATGTTATTAATTAAATAACATTATGTTTAAAAACACACTTGTTTTATTAAATTTTTTTTAGAATCTTTCTTTTTAAGTTGTCCTTTTTGTTAACTCAGTTGGGTATAGATATTGCACGTACTCTCGATGGAGCCTCTTTGTTTAAAAACCTATATGTTGTATTTATCTTAGTTTCTAACTACAAGATGTTGTGTTTTCAACATTCATTGTTATTTTGGAAATTTATGTAAAAAGAGGCGTGAAAACTATGAAATGTCCATATTGTATGTTTGAAGACACAAAAGTTACTGATTCACGTCAAGATGATGAAGAAGGAGTTGTCAGAAGAAGAAGAGAATGTGATAAATGTGGAAGAAGATTTACTACTTTTGAACGCGCAGAAATTGTTGAATTTTATGTTATTAAGAAAGACGGGAGAAGAGAGATTTTTGATAGAAAAAAACTGAGATCTGGGATTATTAAAGCTTGTGAAAAAAGACCAATAAGCCAGGATAAAATAGAGGAATTAGTTGACTCATTAGAAAAAAGTTTAAGACAGAGAAAAACTTTAGAAGTTCAATCTACTTCAGTTGGGAACTGTGTTATGAGGAAACTAAAAAAAATTGATCCTGTTGCTTATATCAGATTTGCTTCTGTTTATCAGGAGTTTGGTGATATTGAAGCTTTTGAAGCAACTCTTGTAAATCTTAAGAATAAAAAGAGGTGAGGGGTATGGATGTATCACAAATAAGAAAGAGAGATGGAACATTTATTTTATTTAATAAACAAAAAATTGTAGATGCGGTTTGGAAAGCGATGCGAACTGTTAATGAAGGAGACAAAGATAGAGCAGAAGAAGTAGCTGATCAAGTTATAGATTTATTAAATCACAAATTTAGAAAAACAACCGCCCCAACAGTAGAAGAAGTTCAAGATGGTATTGAAGAAGTTTTAATCTTAAATAAATATGTAAAAACTTCAAAAGCATATATTTTATATAGAAAACAACACAATGATGTAAGAAGAATGGCTAGTTTAATGAACACAGTTGAAACAATTGAAGATTATATAAATCAAGAAGATTGGAGAGTAAAAGAAAATGCTAATATGACATATTCATTACAAGGTTTAAATAATCATATTGCAAGCATAGTTGTTGCAGAATATTGGTTGGATAAATTATACCCTTCAAAAATTGCAAATGCACATAGAAATGCTGAAATTCATATTCATGATTTAAGTACATTAGGTGCTTATTGTGTTGGTTGGGATTTACAAGATTTATTAATGACTGGTTTTACAGGGGTTGAAGGTAAGATAAAATCTAACCCTCCAAAACATCTAAGAGTAGCTTTAGGACAGATAGTAAATTATATATATACCTTGCAAGGAGAGACAGCTGGAGCACAAGCATTTAGTAATTTTGATACCTTATTGGCTCCTTTTATAAGATATGATGGGTTGGATTATAAACAAGTAAAACAAGCTTTTCAAGAATTTTTATTTAATATGAATGTTCCTACACGGGTGGGATTTCAAACACCTTTTTCTAATATTACTATGGATTTAACACCTCATCCAAGTTATAAAAATTCCCCAGTTGTAATAGCAGGCAAAATGACAGATGATGTGTATGGCGATTTTCAAGAAGAAATGAATATGATAAATCAAGTTTTTGCAGAAGTTATGATTGAAGGAGATGCAAAAGGAAGCTTATTTACTTTTCCTATCCCAACTTATAATATTACAAAAGACTTTAACTGGGACTCAATGGAATCACAAATGATTTTTGAGATGACTGCAAAATATGGGATACCTTATTTTTCTAATTTTATAAACAGTGATATGAAACCCGAAGATGCCCGCAGTATGTGTTTACATGCATCTGAAAAGATTTTATATAGAAAAAATGGAGAAATAAAGCATTCAACAATCAAAGAATTATCTGATTCACATGCTTTTGAATATGATGGGGAAGGATGGTCAGATACATCTGAGGATTTAGAAGCACTATCTTTAAATCCAGACACAATGAAATTAGAATGGAAGAATGTATTAAGATTTGTTAAGATAAAGAGGAATGAAACAGTTGGGATAACTACCCAAGATGGAAAAAGATTTAAAGCTTCTGAAAATCATTTAGTAACTATAATCACTCCAGAAGGATTACAGGAGAAATTTGCAAAGGATATTACTATTGGTGATTATGTTTTAAGTTTAAAAAATGGTTCAGAAGCACTTTCAAAAAAAGTTCAAAAAATAGGAGGAGATGAAGTTTTAGATAAAGAGATGGCTGCTATTTTAGGATTTTTCACTGCAGATGGAAACTTTTTATGGGATAGTAGATATGATAAAAGAAAGATTAGAGGTTTACAATTCAGTTTTAATTTTAATGAACCTTGGATGATTAATGAGATAAAATCTTTGCTTGAAAAAAGATTAAAAGTTGTTGTAAAAGAAAAGAAAGATCCTAGATATAATACTTATTATCTTTATATTTACTCAAGTGCTCTTGCTAGTAAAATTTATGATGCTGGATTTAAAAAACATGGAAAACTACCCAATTCCTTATTTAATTCACCAAAAGAAATTATTAAAGAATTTTTAGATTATTTTTTCAAAGGAGATGGATATGAACGTAGAAAAGAGATACATATAAATGATTTAGTTCTTTCAAAAGATCTTACTTTTTTATATAATTTAATTGGAGTACCAACAACATATATAATTAGAGAAAACAGCCAGGTTATATATTTACAACACCGAAAAAAAGATATAAATACTATAGGGCAAATTAATTCTCCTTGTTTACATGAGTGTGTTCCTGGTTTTATGGCAAAATCTACATATCTTGTTCCAGGACTAAATAAAGGAAGAATGGTTAGTCAGATGACTCTTCAAAAATATAAAGCACAAACTATAAATAGTGAAAAATATTCACAGTCTGATATTTATATAACAAGAGTCAGTTCTATACAAAGAACAGTACATGAAAAAGAACAGGAATTTTATGATATTGAACTTGAAGACAATCATTTATTTGTACATTCATTAGGAACAATTACTCATAATTGTTGCAGACTTCGTCTGGACAACAGAGAATTACGAAAAAGAGGAGGGGGATTATTTGGTGCAAATCCCCTAACTGGTTCCATAGGAGTAGTAACGGTTAACCTTCCAAGAATTGGTTATCTAGCAAGAACAGAAGAGGAATATTTTGAAAAATTAGATGAAGCTATGGATTTAGCATATACGAGTTTAGAAATTAAAAGAAAAGTATTAGAAAATTTCACTGAAAAAGGATTATATCCATATTCTAAATTTTATTTAAGAAAAATAAAAGATACACATAAACAATATTGGAAAAATCATTTTAGTACAATAGGATTAATTGGAATGAATGAATCTTTATTGAATATGTTTGGTTCAGGATTATTAGATACTGAAAGCAGAAAATTTGCAATTAAAATTTTAGACCATATGAGAAAGAAATTAGAAGATTATCAATTAGAATCTGGGAATATATTTAATCTGGAAGCAACACCTGCAGAGGGAACAACATATAGATTAGCTAAAATTGATAAAAAACAATACCCAAATATTATAGTAGCTAATGAGCAGGTATATCAAGAAAAAAATTCAGCACCATATTATACAAATTCAACTCAATTGCATGTTGCTTCAACAATAGATTTGTTTGATGCTTTAGAAATTGAAGATGAATTACAGACAAAATATACTGGGGGAACTGTGTTCCATACTTTCTTAGGTGAAAAGATACAAGATTGGAAAATGGCAAGGGAATTAATTAAGAGAGTAGCAGAAAATTTTAAATTACCTTACTTTACATTAACTCCTACATTTAGTATATGTCCAATACATGGATATATCTCAGGAGAACATAGTGTGTGTCCAAAATGTGATGAAGAAATAGGATATGCAGGTATGATAAGACAATTAAACTCAGGAAAACAAATAGACCAAGAAATATTAAAAGAAACAGAGAAGAAAAGAACTTATTGTGAAGTATATAGTAGAGTAGTTGGGTATATAAGACCAGTAAAGCAATGGAATGCTGGGAAAGTTGAAGAATATAAAGAAAGAAAGGTTTTTGACAAAAACCTTTAGTTTGTTTTTATATATTAATAGATTAGATAAATAAATTGGGAGGCTAATAATATGGAATTTGCATACATACAAAAGACTAGTTTAGTTGATTATCCAGGAAATATATGTTCAACAGTTTTTACTATTGGTTGTAATTTTAAATGCCCATTTTGTTATAATAAATCTTTGGTTATTCCTGAAGAATACCCAAAAAATCCTTTAACTATAGAACAGGTTTTATCAACTTTAAATAAAAGAAAACAATTTGTTCAGGCAGTATGTATAACTGGTGGAGAACCAACTATACATGAGGGATTATATGATTTTATTAAATCTTTGAAAAAAGAGGGGTTTTTAGTAAAACTAGATTCAAATGGAACTAACCCCAAAATAATTGAAAAACTAATTAAGGATAATTTATTAGATTATATTGCAGTAGATATAAAAAATTCTCCCTTAGAATATTCAAAAGCAACTGGAGTAGATGTTGACACATCTAAAATTCAAGAGACAGTTGAAATATTAAAGAAAAGCACTGTTAAGTATGAATTAAGAACAACTGTTGTTCCAACAATACATAAAATTGAAAATATTGAAGAAATTGGCAGATGGGCAGGAGGAGAAGGAAAATTTATTATTCAAGATTTCAGAAGAACCAATTCTTTAATTGATCCTTCTTTAGAAAGTATTGTCCCGTTTAAACAAAATGAATTAGATATTTTTAAGAAAACAGCAGAGAAATATTTTAATGAAGTAGAATTAAAATGTTAATGTGCAATGTGTCTTAATCCGTGTTTTCTTACCATTCTTTTTAAATTTTCTAGAGCTTCATTTACAGCTGAAGGTAGATTCCATTCATTACCAGTTGCTTTTATAACTTTATTTCCAGCTTCTAGTCTTGCCATAACTGTGTATCTATTTCCATATTTTTTAATATGTAAAGATATTCCACCTACTTGTTTATTATATTTTAATAATTTAGTAAGGGTTTTTTCACCTTCATTTAGGATATCTTGATAAAATGCTTTATCGTATCTATCTAGTCCGCTTACATGAATTTTTATTTCTTTTTTCTTTAATTTTAATACTGCTTCAAAAATATCTTTTGTGCTAATTATCCCAATAGGTTTTTTATTTTCACATACAATTAAAGATGCAACTTTTTTATTAGTCATTTTTTTAACTGCTTCAGTTAAGGTTCTTTTAGGAGATATAATTTCAGTTTTTATTTTAATCAAAGGACCTATTGGTTGTTCCCAATAATTTGCTTTTTCAGAAGTTAATTTTGGGAGTCGTTCTATAGGTTTAATTAAATATAAACCAATATCAAAAGTACTTAATAATCCTTTTAAATTACCTGTTTTTGTAAGAACAGCTAATCTCCTAACTCCATGTAATCTCATTTTAGTAGTTGCTTCACTTATAGTAGTATGTTCTCCAATAGAAATTAGAGGGAAAGACATTAGTTCTCCAACTCTTTTTTTAGGTATTATTTTTTCCTTTAAAATTTCTTTTAGAACATCAAATCTTGTGATTGCCCCAATTACTTTTTCTTTTTTTGTTACAACTGCTAAATCTGAAAATCTAACACTAAAAAATGCTTTAGTGATTTCTAATAATTCTTCATTTTCATATAATCTTGGTGCTTTAAATGCAATTTTACCACAATGAGTGTTGCTTGGATCTTGAACTGGGTGTTCTTTTATTTGTCTCGCATCTAATATCCCATAGTATTTTTCATCTTTTAACACAACTAACGCTTCTTTTGTTTTTTTTATTTTTGCTTGTGCTTTTGAGATACTATCATTAAAATCTACACAAACAGCCTTTTTTTTATCAACCATAATATTCACCAATCAAATTTACAACTGAAAAGTTTAAAAAGGCTATATTTATAAAGAGTTTCCCGCCTAACAGTATATTATTCACATATGCAGGGCTGGCAGATCGGCTATGTACCCGCCTGCAGAGACAGTAGTATATAAAATATATACGCAGACAGCGGGTTAGGGGGGTTCAACTGAATCCCTTTTTCTTTTGAAAAAGAAAAAGGTCTTCATCCCAAAAAGAAAATGGGAGAGAGAACAACTCCCTCGCCCTGCTTTTTTTACATACCAAAACCTTTTTAAACACACAAACCCCCATTTAATAATATGGGTTTTAAATCATTCTTTGGGAAAATTAAAAGAGATAAGAAAGAAAAGAGAGAGAGGGATCCAAGCATAGTTTTTTCTAATCAGAAAGATGTTTATCCTCATTGTAATTTAACCAAAGGAAGAGAAAGAATACTTATTGAATTAGATGAAAAAGAAGGTGTTAACCCAGATAATTTAAATAAATATGAAATAGTAAAAAAATATCAAAAATTAGTAGAGGATATAGCAAACGAAGTAGCAGAATCAATCAAAGGAAAAACAGGAAAAGATAAAGAAGAGGCATTCATAAAAGAAGTTTGGGAAATAATAGATAATAAGTTTGAGATAGATAAAAAAAGAATTTAACTGGTTTTTTATATGAAGGATTAAATAAAGATGAATTAGATTGTGATAATTCATCTTTCTTAGTATATGATATTGCTAAAGAATTAGGGATAAATACACAAATGGTTGTTGTGCCAAAACATGTTTTAATAAAAACAGATAATTTTTACTTTGAAACAACAATTAGATATTATACTAATAAAAAAGAATATTTAAAAAATGAATATGGAAATTATTTTATAATATTAAAAGAAGATCAAATACAATCAATTACTTATGATAACAGAGGAATTGCCAAAAACGGATTAGGAAAATATAAAGAAGCAATAAAAGATTTTGATGAGGCAATAAAAATAAATTCAGAAGATGCAGCTGTTTATGATAATCGAGGAATTGCCAAAGCCGGATTAGGAAAATATAAAGAAGCAATACAAGATTTTGATAGAGCTATAGAACTAAATCCAGAAGATCCAAATACATATTATAATAGAGCAAATGCCAAACATAAATCAAGACCCTGTGGAGAAGCAATACCAGATTTAGATAAAGCAATAGAATTAGATCCTATGTTTGCTAAAGCATATAAGAATAGGGCATTTATAAAAAGAGAATCAGGAAAATACGGAGAAGCACTTGAAGATACTCTAAGAGCATTCAAACTATCATAGAAATAAAAACTGAGAAGAACCTTTTTAAATATTCTCATATTAATGTAATCGTAGAGGAGTACTTGTTTTAAAAAATTAGGTGATAATGTGGATGATTCTAATATAGTAAAAACTGGAACAACAACACTAGGTCTTGTTTGTTCTGATGGTATAGTATTTGCTTCTGATAAAAGAGCAACAATGTGGCATTTTATTGCTGATAAAAATATTCAAAAAGTATATAGAATAACAGATCATATAGCAATGACAACAGCAGGTAGTGTAGGTGATGCGCAAGCATTAGTTAGATATATACAATCTGAAATAAACTTATATGAAACAAGAGAAGGAAGACAAATGTCTATAAAAGGAGCAACAACATTAATGTCAAATATATTATTTGGGTATAAAATGATTCCATTTTTAGTTCAATTAATAATTGGAGGAGTAGATAAAACACCACATTTATTTTCATTAGATCCTGGTGGAGGAATAACTTCTGAGAATTTTATTTCAACAGGAAGTGGTTCACCAATTGCATATGGAGTTTTAGAAACAAATTATAAAGAAAATAAAACAATAAAGGAAAATTTATCTCTTGCAGTAAAATCAATAAATACAGCTATGAAAAGAGATAGTGCAACAGGAGATGGAGTTGATCTTGTTTCAATTGACAAACAAGGATTTAAAAGATATTCAAAAGAAGAAATAGAAAAATTATAATAATAAACTATAAAAATGAAAAACCATAAGATTATTTAAATTTTAACTAGATTGAGTAAAATTGTTTTTTACAATAATAATTTTACTTAAACAAATTTAAAAAACAGCTATTCGTTTGATATACTAATAAATTAAGAAGAGGAGATCAAGTGGAATTTAAAGAAATAGAGCAAAAAATAAGAGAAATTGTTCCAGAAGAGTGTGGAATAACAAAAATAGAACCAGAAGGATTAGATATTATAATATATCTTAAACATATAAAAACTTTTTATGATTCAGAATACTTAATTAAAAGACTTTCAGGAGCAATAAGAAAAAGAGTAATTGTAAGATTAGAAGCTAATTTATTAATGGATCCTGAAGAAGCAAAAAAGAAGATAGAAGAGATAATCCCAAAAGAAGCAGGAGTAGAAAAAGTAAGATTTGACCCTATTTTTTCAGAAGTCTGGATAGAATCAGTAAAACCAGGATTAGTAATAGGAAAAAAAGGAGTAACATTAAGAAAATTAATAGAAACAATAGGATGGTCTCCAAAAATATTAAGAGTTCCTACAATGAAATCAGAAACAATTGTTGGAGTAAGAAGTTCATTATTTAAAGAAAGTAAAAAAAGAAAGAAATTCTTAAATAAATTAGGAAAAAGTATTTGTACAGATGTTGAAAAAAGTGAATGGGTAAAAGCAACAGCTTTGGGTGGTTTCAGAGAAGTAGGAAGATCAAGTTTATTGATTCAAACTCAAAATTCAAATGTTTTAATAGATTGTGGTATTAACCCAGTTGTTTTTGATGGTTCTAAAGCATTTCCTTATTTAAAATCAATGAATTTAGAACCTGCAGATTTAGATGCAGTAATTTTATCACATACTCATTTAGATCATACAGGATTTGTTCCTTATCTATATGCATATGGATACAAAGGACCTGTATATTGTACTGAACCAACAAGAGATTTAATGATAATGCTTCAAAGAGATTATTTAAATATAGTTAACAAATATGCAGGAACAAAACCCCCTTATGAGGTTAAAGATATTCATGAGGAATTAATACATACAGTAGCAATTGGATACAATGAGGTAGTAGATATCACTCCTGATGTAAAATTAACTTTTTATAATGCAGGACACGTTTTAGGAAGTTCAATGATACATTTACATATTGATAATGGACTTCATAATTTAGTATATTCTGGAGATTTTAAATTTGGTTTTACGAGATTATGTAATAATGCAAATAATTTATTTCCAAGAGTAGAAACTTTGTTTATGGAAAGTACATATGGAGGTAAAACAAATATTTTACCAGATAGAAGAGAAACAGACGAAAGATTAATATCTTTAATAGAAGAAACTATTAATAATGGTGGAAAAGTTTTAATTCCTGCTTTTGCAGTTGGAAGATCTCAGGAAGTTATGCTTGTTTTAGAAGATGCTTTCCAAAAAGGAAGAATAAAAGTTCCAGTTTATTTAGATGGTATGATCTTAGAAGCATCTGCTGTTCATACTGCATATCCAGAGTATTTAAGAAATACTTTAAAAAGAAAAATATTGTCTAATAAAAGCCCATTTGAATGTGAAATATTTGAAATACCAAGTGACAGAAAAGCAATAGCAGACGGGGGACCATGTATTATTATTTCAACTTCTGGTATGATTTCAGGAGGGCCAATAATGGAATATTTAAGACTTATGTCAGAGGATCCAAAAAATTTAATGATATTTATTGGATATCAGTCTCCTTTATCATTAGGACATAAAATACAAAGAGGAGTAAATGAAATTCCATTAGTTAATAGAGAAGGAAGAAGCGAAATGATAAAACTAAATATGCGCGTAGAAACAGTTGAAGGTTATTCAGGACATTCAGGAAGAAGACAATTAATGGCTTTTGCACATAATATATCTCCAAAACCAGAAAGAATTTTTATAATGCACGGAGATGAAAAAAGATGTGTAGATTTAGCCCAGTCTATAAGGAATACTTTAAAAGTGGATACAAGAGCGCCAATGAATATGGATACAATTCGTTTGAGATAGAATTTAGATGATACTTAGATAGAATTTAGATGATATTTAGATTTTAAATCCAAATAATTTTTCTATCTCATATTTTATTTCTTTTGAAAAATTGGGATTTAAAGAGATATGTTTTCCAGAACTTGTTGGTTTTACTATAATCCAATTTATTTTTATTAATTCATCAAGTGCATTTTTAACTTTATCAATCTCATTTTTTTTAAATCCTTTTAAAGCTAGATTAATAGGAGTATGGCTTTCTCCCCATTTTCTTCTTCTGGCAAGTTTAAAAAGAATCTTTCCCTTAATTTTCTCTAGGTCCATATAAATATACTTTGAAGGGATAGTTTTTTAAACCCCTGTTGTATATATTATATACTTATAAAGTTATATACTTATGAAATTATAAGGTATATTTAATAGTTAAAAGAGGGGTTATGATGACAGATTCAAATTTAATTT
>Ga0307992_1001584_pt1 | contig 13406 bp, 28 predicted proteins | sample EllFjometagen133_FD_203162 | JGI IMG/M metagenome (GOLD analysis project Ga0307992, IMG submission 203162) | Marine microbial communities from Ellis Fjord, Antarctic Ocean - #133 | ecosystem: Environmental > Aquatic > Marine > Unclassified | place: Southern Ocean | collected 2014-10-08
GCGCCCTAACCCGCGCCATCTCTCACCCTTAGGGAGTACCTACCCAGGGGGTGGCCCCAATGGCAACCGACCTTGATGCTGCGGCCGCACTGGCCGGACGCATCCCTCAACGTATGCGTCGAGGTCGCACTGACGGAACCGTACAAGCCTTCCAACCTTCACGCTGGCTATCCGCCGCGTCTCGACCAGCTCGCGCAGCAGGCGCACCGTAATGCCAAGGAATGCCGCCGCGCTTTCAAAGTCATAATCGAGCCGGTTTAAATCTCGCCGTTCGCTGTCCATGCTTCAACCTCCTCAATTCCTGATTTTAAATAAAGCGAGGTCGTCCGAATGTCTGCATGTCCGAGCGCGGCCATCGCAGCCATGATTGGCATCACCTGCGTCTCACCAGCTTGGAACTTGGCAGTGGTGCAGTTCACAACGCGCTGCGCACGTGTCTTGCGCATGGTATGCGTTCCGCCTGTGTTGGTAATACCTGCGGCCACAAGTGCCCGGTGGATGATTGAGTAGGCTTGACGCCTAGATATAGCACCACGACGGAATGAAGGTGCAAACAGCGCATCTTCGCGGCGTGACGCCCCAAACCGCCCGGCCTCGGCCACTGCCTCATAGATCACATCCCGCGCCTCCGGCGAAAGACGCACGCGCCGCGATCGCTGTTTACCCTTGCAGAACCGTTTTTGAATGATCAGCGCGTGCTTGATGGTGTTGCTCACATCGACAACGTCGCCAACTGTAACCGCCAGCAACTCGCTGATCCTCAGGCCCGTCTCAACTCCAAGCACAAACAAACACCGATTGCGGTGCGGCCTACTGCTCTGCAGTAGGGCATCCTCAACCCGCTTCTGTTCGTCTTTAGAAATTGAACTGCACCTTGCCATATACGGGAACTCCCACATAGTCCCGTATGTTCACAGCAAGGGTCAGTATTGTAGATTTTGGGAAGTCGGAAATGCCTGCACTGGACTGCCAGCGAGGATTAAAAAAATACCTGCCAAATATTTGGCAACTTTTACACGTTTAGAGCAATCAACAGCTATCTAGCGTCACAATGGATTTAGAGATAAAAGCCGCAACGGTCGCAGTTAAACCCAGGCCGCGCACCGACTCGCATAAATGTAAGCCGTTTGTTTATAGCGGTTTAAAAGAAAAGACCCGCCTAATAAAAGACGGGTCTTATCGTGGTGCCGAGGGGGGGAATCGAACCCCCACGCTATCACTAGCGCTGGATTTTGAGTCCAGTGCAAAAACCGCAAAATATAAGGAGTTTTTGAATATTTAAAACTATTTCCTTCTAAATTTGGCAATAATTAGGCAGTTTCTCATTAGGACGTTTAAGGCGAAGGCGGCAAAATATGGCTAATGCTCCAAATATATACGGACAAGACAGCGGATGGGTTGCGGACTATGGGCAATCGACCGGGCGGCGCGTGCGGGTCTTCCGCAAAACAAAAGCGTTGCTTAAAAAAGAAATCGAGACACGCAAGACTGTAGCACTTCGCAATGAGTTAGGGGTTGCCGCCCTCACCATCGAGCAACATATTGACGCGGCCCGCGCCTTGCGGCTGCTGGACGGCTCCGGACTAACGCTCGAAGAGCTGGCAAAGGCGGCGATCAAAAGCGGGATCGCCGTGAGCCGAACCATTGACGCGGTTTATGCGGAGTACCTGGCCGGCAAAGAGAAAACACGCGACCGAGACGACACGCTCGAAAGCATCCACCTGCGAGAGGGTCGGTTTTCGGCTTATTCATCAGGCAAAGACATTGCAGAAATCACCGCGCAAGAAATCACCCGCTGGCTGGATGATAGCGGTTGGCATGGCACCACCCGGAATAACAACCTACGCGGCGCACGCAGCCTATTGAACTATGCCCTGAAATCCGGCTACATCACCCGCAACCCCGGCCTCGCCGTAGACTATGCCACCACCCACAAAGCCCCGCCCGTCGTATTCCCCGTTGACACCTGCGCCGAGATCCTGCACTGGCTCAAAACCAACAGCCCGGAGAGCCTCCCCTACTACATCCTTGGACTGTTCGCTGGAGTCCGCCCCGCCGAAACCGAGCGCGTCCGCCCCACGCACCTATCGCTTGCAAGCAAAACCCTCACCATCGACGCCAGCATCTCCAAAACCCACACCGGCCACATCGACTTGCAACCCTGCGCCATCGCCTGGCTCAAAGCCGCCCCGATCCCCGACGCCGGCCCGCCCCACTCCCGCTTCATCTTTGACCGCATGAAAAAAGAACTGGGCATCCAGTGGGGCTCCGACGCCCTCCGCAAAACCTTCATATCCTACCACCTCGCCGCCTACCGCGACCAAAACGAAACCGCCATGCAAGCCCGGCACCGAGGCGTAGACCTCCTCTTCTCCACCTACCGCAACATCACCGCCACCGACGGCCAGAAGCTCCTCACCCCTTATGCAAAAACCTATTGGGCGCTCACCCCTGCCACCGTCGAAAAAAAGGCACGCAAAAGGGCCGCCGAAACCGGCGACCCCTCCTAAGCAACTGCGTTGCGGCCTACTTTTTGCGTGTTGAGGCAAAAACAAATGCTCCAATGGTTGGCAGCAAAGAAAGCGCGACAGCAACGCCTGTGTTTCCAATTGAGACAACAAGCGGGAGCATAATAACGCAGGTCGCTACGACCCCGCCGACAACAATAAGCGCAGAAATGCCGGTTGTTGCTTCTGTCTTGCTTCCCACTATTGGCTGACCGCAATTGGGGCACTGCGGCGCTGAACTACTAACTTGTTTTCCACATACTGGACATTTAATCAGATTCATTATGTTTTCTTGTCCGCATCCACAATGTACTCGATCCCCGCCGCAATCCTCTTCAAGAGTTCAACTCGCTCGTTAATTTTCAGCACCCACCGAGCAAGACACACCGGAATTGCAATCACTAAAAACAAAACACACACAGACAACATAAAAGCCGCTAAACCGTCCATAAAAACTCCTCCTTATTTAACCCGAACCAACCCCATAAAACGAAACACATCCTGCCCCGCCGCATATTTTATGCCACGGCGGAGCAGAGTTCGCCGCCTTCGCCCTGCGAACTCGCAGTTGATAGAGCACTCAGCGCACCGGAAAGATGGCGACTCGTAAACCCCAGCGCCTCACTTGTCTTAAGGATGGCCTCCTTCGCCTTCGCGCTCGTTTTATCAGACCTCCCCCACTTCGCCAGATCATTCCACACATCGCCCGAGCCGTAAGAAGGCCCGCTGGGCGCTTCAATAATCATCCCCTGCCGCGCATCCTCTTGAACTCCATCGTGAATAAACGGATCAATTTCGCTCATGGAAACTCCAAAAGCCAACGACAACTTTTTAACCGCTTCAACCTTTGGCCGGTGGCGACCGCTTTCCCACTGTGACAACGTGGGCCGCTCAACTCCTGCCCGCCGGGAAAGCTCCGCCTTACTCCACCCCTTATCCGTTCGCAACCGCTCAATGTTAATAGCAATTTTAGATTTTACTGTCATTTGTCGGCCCTCCGTTTATCGCGTTCTAGGCCCAAATCGTTGCATTTGCAAATTTTTTAAAAATTTTATTTGACGCATTGCAAATGCAACGGTAGCTTTGATCTCAACATAAAGGAACCAAACATAATGAAGATTAAGACAAGAGTTGCCGCAGACAATGTACCTGAAGAGCTTATTAAAAGGCTCTCAGGCTTCTGCGAACGGGAAATGATTTCTGAATCTGTCGCCATACGACACGCACTAAACGACAAGCTGCCGCCGCTTAAGGAAGTCTCTGTTTTTTACAACAAAGCGTTGCAAAAGCAACGATCACGCCAGCGGAAAAAATAAACCATGTCAACCACCCCCCCACCCCAAACCGACCGCCTACCCAACAACATGTTGGTAGGAACCGAAGTCATCAAACACCTACGCCTCGACTACAACGAGACCACCGGCAACCCGCACGACCGCAAACGCGGGCTCCGCACCCTCCGCACCCTCCGCCAAACCGGCCGCCTCTCTTACATCAAACTCGGGTCCCGCACCCTTGTTTACCCCCGCGCCGCCGTCGAACAATGCAAAAAAGATTTCACCGTCGAGGCCAGCGCATGAACCCACCCAGCCGCCGGCAAAACACCCCCTTAAAAAATGATTCTGCTGTCAATCATTCTGCAAAAAAAGGAGCCCGCCCAATGAAACCAACCTACTGCCGCGACTGCGGCCTCATGCGCCTGCCGAAACAAACCACCTGCACCCGCTGCGCCGGAACCGCAACCACCACCCACGCGCCCACCCCACCGCCGCAACTCAACCCCCGCGGCCTAACCCGCTTCACTCGCTACGCCAATCGCGGCGCAACATTCCAAGCCTAAAGGAACCCCCCCCCATGAAGCAAATCATCATCGAAATCTCAGAAACAAAAGGCCGCGTCAAAACCGCAATCCGCGACGGCGCACAGCTCAACACCACCCCGACAGAATCGGGCGTCTCAAACTATCTCACCTACGCCGTCCAACTCGCCATCGACAAAATGTACGACGGCGCCGAAGCCATACAAGGCGGTGCCAAATGAAAAACACGCACCTAAACAGCCTACTTGCCTTCCGTGAAAACGGGCGCGAATTCAACGCCCGCGAAGCCGAGATCATCCTATTCTGCGCCGCCAACCCCGGCAAACGCACCGACCGCCAGCTCGCCGCCGCCATGGGATACTCCCACCGCTCCGCCGTCCAGCCCCGCGTCTCCACCCTCATCAACGACGGCGGCATCCTCGCCCAAGTCGGCACCACCAAATGCCGCGAAACCGGCAAAACCGTCCGCCTCGTCGCCCTCTCCCCCGAGGCCCGCGCCCTACTCCCCGCCTGTTGGCAGCGCCACGAACGCCGGGGTCGACCCCGCAAACTCCAAGCCGCCGCCCAACCCTGCCTCTTTTAACAAACCCCACCACCCCACCAGAAAGAAAAAACAATGAACAACAAATTAAACAACAAATTCACATTCACCGACGTTGCAGCCCGCCGCACTCGCACAAAAACAACGGCTCTAATTGTAATTTCTGTTGCCCCTGACCGCAAGAATAAGGCTCTCGATAAAGTTTCAATCTCAATACATGACCGGACGATACAAAAGTTAAATTGGATCTCTGGCTCAATTATAAACATGTCGGTTGACGGAGATACCTGTTGTTTATTTCCGGACGTGGACGGACGAGCTTTAGGATTGTGGGGTAAAAAAACAAACCGGGGAACACTTCGATACCGAATTCCTTCAGGTCTATTACCAAAAATGAAAGGAGCCTGCAGTGACATTGAAATTGAGACATCAACCGGGCGCATAGGATTCAATTTTCCTAATGCGTAATAGCTGAAAAGTTCCAACCATTAGAACTGCAAGACCAGCAGTTTCCAATGGTTGGAACCAGTCCTCGTCAAATCCTGTCCATCCTGTAATCCCGTCAAAAAAATCCAATGAACTGGCTAAACCTAGAAGTAAAAACCCGCACCGCACCGCAATTTGTCGGCTCCGAACCCACCAAACGCGCCACCTGGCTATGCCTCATGCTCTACAGCGCCGAGCACGAAACCGGCGGCATCATCGCCAACGTCACCGACTGGGGCGACCGCCGCTGGATGCAAACCTGCGGCGTCACCAAAGCCGAAATCAACACCCCGTCCGAGCTTTGGAAAACCAACGACTCAGACCTCATCCTTTGGGGCTACCCAACCGAAAAAGAAAACGAAGTGGCGGCCAAGCGCGAAGGCGGCCGAAAAGGCGGGAAAAAGACCCAAAGTAAAGCACCCCGCGAAGCACAGCTTCCAAGCACCCATTCAAGCTCACCTTCTAACGGAAAGGAAGGGAAGGGAAAGGAAAGGAATGAAATAGGAAAGGAAGAGTGTGCAGCGCACGCGCACGCCTATCTGAATGAAAATGTAAAATCAGTTTGCACCGCCCGGCCAGAATTCAACCAGCTCAATCAAGAGTCCATTGCCAGCATCCTGCACAACTTCCAAGCCGATCCACGCTTCGTCCAAAACCTGCAAGAATTCATTTGCGACGCCGCCAACGCCCTCGAACCCATCAAAAACCCAACCGCCATGCTTCGGGCCTACCTCTCCCGCGCCCCCCGCAAATCTAAAACCACCCAAACGGACTACACGCTATGAACTGGGGCCACGTACTCAAAGCGCACTACAACGTCCACCTCGACCCGCTCGAAGTCGACGCATGGAAAAAGAAACTGCGCGAAATCAAAACCACCGACGCCGAAATCATCGCCGCCATCGAAGCCGCCAGTGCCGCCGACACCCAACCGGCCGACCGCTTCCGCGCAAACATCCGCGACCTCACCCGCTGGATCAAAACCCGCCGCGCCAAACTCGCACAAGCAAACACCCGCCTCGACCTCGAACCCTGGCACATCGCCTTCATCGGCGACTGGAAAGCCAAACTCGAAACCGGCGACAGCGACGAAGACGACTTCATCGCCGCCGCACTCACCCTCCCCGTCAACTCAACCAAAACCACCAACGAGATTGCCCGACAAGTCTTAGGCCGGCGCATCTTCTAAAAAACCAGAAAGGAACCCCATGAACAACATCCTGCAATTCTTCGGCATCATTTATATCTGCCTAATCGGCCTCGCCCTCTTTGGCCTTGTTGGGGCCGTCCTCGGCACCTGGGCCGCCCGCATCATCATCCTCATCCGCAGAGTCTTTAAAACTGATTCTGCCAAAAAACAGCCCCGCACCGAAAGGAACCCGCAATGAAAAAACTATTTCCCAAAACCCCCGCCGAACTCCGCCGGCGCGAGCTCAACCGCAGCGCCTCCGATCTGGCCCGTCCCGGCAAGCCCTGGTTCTCGGGAACCTCCCAGCCCATCCCCAAACGCAAACGCGTCATGGGCCGCATTGGCAACACCCTCTCCGTCATCGCCTTCATCGCCGCCGCCTTAACCGTCGGCGCATCCATCGCCCTCCAAATCTAAGAAAGGAACCCATCATGGACACCATCGAACTGCTCCCCATCAGCACCGAAAAAATCGCCGAACACGAAGAGCGCCTGCTCACCGTCGAACCGCACAGCAACGCCCACGCCTATCACCTCGGGCAAGCCATCAAATGGCAAAAAGCCCGCCGCATGCTCAAAGACATCGCCGAAACAGAAACCCGCTTTCTCGCCGTCAATTCATAATTCTTGAGTCCCCCATGCCTAGAAAAATAACCAACGTCAACGAACTCACCGACAACGCCGCCGCCATGGCCCAGCACCGCTGCGAACTCTGCGGCGCACCGCTGGCCGGACACGGCGACTATGTTGCGCCGGATCCCATGTCCGCCACCGCCGACCCGCTCGAAGCCATCCAGCGCATTGCGCTGTATATGGCCGACGATTGGAAGGCGTGCGCCGTCCTCCTGCTTTGCATCGCCGCGCCCGGACACCCCGTCAACTGGATTGCCAAGCGCCTCACCCTCAGCATGGGTGCCACCTGCGAAGCCCGCCAGCGGGCCGCCCAGCGCTTCCCGGAACTCGCCGCCATCCTCGGCCTCAAAGCCCGCCAGGCCGTCGCCCAGCAGCGCCGCTTTCAGTCCGAAGCCACTGAAAAAGAAAACCACCAACCAGCCCTCTTTTAAAATTATGAACACGCAAGAACCCAACGCCCCCGCAACCGTAAGCGCCCAGCACATCGGCGCAACCATCCTCTACAAACTTCAAAATCAGGCCGTCATCTCCGAAGGCCAAATCGAAGCCATCAGCCCCGGCGGCCAATACTTCCGCGTCGGCCCCAAGCGCTGGCTACCCAATCGGCCAGGCTCCGTTCTGTCCGTTCTCAACCAAAAACAAAAACCAACCCGGCGCGGAATCCGCACACGGTAAGGGCGGGATTCTTCCCGCCCAGAAAGAAAAAATGAAAACACCCGAAGAAATCCTAACCAGTGGCCCGCAAACGCCCGCCGACCTCTGCGGCCCCGCCGCCGTCATCGCCCGCATCCAGTGCGCCAAAGCCGCCCGCAACACCGAAGGCCGACCCGTCAAACTCCTGCTTCATGGCGAACCCGGCTGCGGAAAATCCGCCATCTGCAAACTCACCGCCGAAGCGCTCACCCCGCAATTCATCACCGAGCGCATCAGCGGACAGCAGCTCACCGCCGACGGCGTCCGCGAATGGATCGACCACGCCCGCTACATCCCAACCGCATGGATCGTCCGTATCGTCGAAGAGGTCGATTTAGTCAGCCCGCAGGCCGAAGCCCTACTCCTGCAGTACCTCGACGTCATGCCCAAACAAGCCGCCCTCCTCTGCACCAGCAACGAGAAAATGGGCGACCTCTCCAACCGCTTCCAAAGCCGCTTCCAAGTCATCGAAGTGGCGCCCCCCACCATCGCCCAGCTCGCACAATGGCTCATTGGACGCTGGCCCGATTCCGCCGTCGAGTGTGGCGAAATCGCCGCCAACAACCAAGGCGACGTCCGCGCCGCCCTCAACGACCTCCAAACCCACTACGACGAAAAGGAATTCGCCTAGCGCCGCCTGCACCACCTTCATCATTCATCATTCATCATTCATCATTCAAAGGAGTCATCCCATGAAAGTAACCGTACAATCAGAAGCCCTCGCCGCCGCCATCAAACCCACCGTGCGCATCGCATCGCGCCGATCCATCCTACCCGTCTTTGGGTGCGTCCACCTCAACGCGCACAAAAGCCGCAACATCCTAACCCTCACCGCCACCGACGGCGACCAGCGCCTAACCGTCGAAATCCCCGCACAAATCCACAAATCCGGCGAAGTGTGCGTAAACGCCGACATGCTCAACACCCTAGCCGCCCGGGCCGAAGGGGAAATCATGCTTGAACTCCAAGAAAAAATCATCGACGCCCTCAACAACAAAACCGCCCTGCACGTTCAAACCTCCGCATTCAAAACCAAACTCAACATCGTTCCGGCCAGCGAATTTCCAGACAACAGCCCGTCCGAAAGTTTCCAAACCTTGGAAATCGAAAAACCCGAACAGGTGCATAACAGCCTCAACGCCGTGCGCTTTGCCGCCCACACCGACCAGGCCTCACAACACCTCTTCTGTTCCGTCGCCCTGCGGCTCGCCAAAGGCAGCGCCCAGCTCATCGCCACCGACCGCAAACGCGGCGCGGTGGCCACCGTCCCGCTCGACTACACCGGCGAACCCACCACCGCCATCATCCCAACCACAGCCGCCGCAACCATCGGCGGGCTTCTCGAAAGCGCCGAAACGGCAACCATCGAACTGCACGGAAAAGCAACCGACCCAACCGCCATCACCGTCGCCGCCGGAAACATCACCTACTCAACCAAACTAATCGCCGGCATCTATCCCGACATCGCGCAGGCCATCCCGTCAGATCTCTCCGCCATCAAAACCGCCATCGCCCTCGAAACCACCGACCTGAAAAAAGCCTTCACCCTCTGCCAGCCATTCGCAAACCAAGCTGGCCGGGTAGACGTTTCGCCCCAAGGTCACCTCGTCAACCTCTCCGCCATCAGCCCCGACACCGGCGAAATCACCACCACCGCCGAAGCCGACATCGCGGGCGACTTCCAGCCGTTCGCGCTCAACGTCGCCTTCATCCTCCAGGCCATCATCGCCGACGGTCAGCAGCAAATCTGCATCCATCAAAACGATCGGAAAATTCCGCAGCAAGTCGGCGAACCGCTCACCCTCCACAGCTACCACTTCCACGGGCGAAACGCCGTCCACTCCATCATGCCGCTCAGCTCAAACTAAAACCGTAAGGGCGGCAAGAATGCCGCCCGGAAAGGAACCATGAACGCAACCGAACTTTACACCAAAGCAGGAAAGCCAACCGGCGTCTACTACTGCACAAAATGCAACACAATCAGCTCGCCTCACAATCCAACCCGCGAAGCCGCCGAACAGTGCTGCCAACCCAAACTCTGCGCATGCGGAAAACCTGCTGAAAAATACAGCACAACGTGCCACGACTGCCGCGCCAAAAAAACGGCCGAGCGCGAAGCACAGCGCCTTCAAAAAGCCGAACGGGTCGAAACCATTCCGGACGACTGCCAGCTGTTCGCCGACGATAACTACTGCGCGGATATGGACGACTACCTTGAGCAAACCGACCCCGAAGACCGCCGCGAATACCTCTATCTCGCTGCATTCCGCGCCGTCCAGCTACCGAACGCAATCGACCTACTCGACAGCCCCACCGACGGCCACCACGAAGACATCATGGACACCGTGCCCGACCTCACCGACCTGAACGCCGCCATTGCCACCGCAAACGCCCTCTTCATCAAATCGAAATGGGGATCATATTTCCAAGACTACACCCGGAAAATCCGCATCCAGTCGCGGTGAAAACAGAACAACACCGAGGAGGCTTTGAAAACAAAGGAGGATTGAGAATGAGCGACAATGACAAAAAGACGGACGTACCCAATAGCCTCGACGGACTGGTTCTGCATTTAGTGCTGACTTATCACTGGTTTGACGAGATCGAATCGGGCAGGAAGCGCAAGGAATACCGCGATATGTCGCCGAACTGGAAACGGTTGATTTGGGATCGAAGGAATCAGATTACGCATGTTCGATTTACTCGTGGCTACACGTCGAAAACGATGACGTTTCCCGTGGAGAAAATTCTGGAAGAGCGTTGCCCGTATGACGGATGGGATGACGTTTATTACACACTGAGTTTTTGATACCGAACGTTTGAGTTGAGTTGACGGAAACCAAAACTGGAGAAAATTATGACCGAAAAATCAAATGACCAAATCACGCCGGACGTTTCCGGTAAATCTCAAACGACTGGTTGGGATGGCCTGTCAAAATCAAAGATGGAATTCTGCTATTGCGATGCAGTCCCGCGAAAGGTGAAGAAAAGCGTCATCAAAGCATTGGAAGACCGCAACACAGAGGACGCTCGAAAGATGGCAAACCTTCTGAAATCAATCGAAGCGGAAAGCCAGCCCAACAGTGCGCATCAGCCGCGAAAAGTCCAGCTATAAACCTATTAAGTGGTAAATAACGAAAAAGACCGCTCCAAAAAAGGAACCTAAAAAATGATCATCGCAGAAATCGCCGGCCAGAAAATGGAATTTCGATCAGAGGCCAGCCTCGTTGCTTACTCGCAAGCCGTGGTAAAAGTCACCGCCATGCGGTCCGAAAGCTGCCCCCGCGTCCGCCGCCAACGCAAGCGCGAAGCCGCCCTCCGTGTCTACTTCAAAATGATCCAACGCGGCGGCGACCAGTGGCCCCGTGTCGCGGCCATCCACACCAAAGCCCCAAAGCTCACCGAACGCATTGCCAAAGAATGCGGCATTCCAGACCTTGGAGGATATTTACCCAACGACACCGATGAGGCTTTGAAAACAACGGAGGATTAAGAAGGAGCGACAATGACAAAAAGACGGACGTACCCAATAGCCTCGATGGGCTGGTTCGCTGTTTATTTTTCAGGGAAGGCTGGGCTCGGGCGCACAACAAATATCGCCTTGGTCTGCAACAAAAAGAAGAATACTTGTGGCGCAAATTCAAAAGATCAAGTCGAAGGGTTTCAGGCGAGTGCGAGCGATTGACGACGCTGAGGTTTTGAAAATAACAGGAGGGCCAAAATGGACACAGAAATAAGTTTATTATTAAGAACGATAAACCCACACACAGGGGCAACGGTTGCCGAACTATCGAGGGTGACGGGCATCAACAAAAAGAGAGTGCGTAAAATTGCCGAAAGAATGGTTAGTTTCGGATACATCCTTTCCAACAACAAAATTACGAAGGTATCGCTATGAAACGACGAAGAAGAAGGCCGCAATAAAACAGAACTGTTGGCATCACAAGACAACGACGACTATCACGAATGGGTTCTTTACCGCTTTGTTGAACAAACAGACATGGAACAGGACGCAGAGCATGAAGAGATCCATAAAGGTCAAAAACAAATCTAACGACACCGATCTGCGTGAATCGGCGTCCATCTGTGGATAAAACTCTTCACCGTTACGCTTTTTGAGTTTTCAAAGCGTAACGCTGCCGAGGTAGTGCGTCAAAACCGACCGCTCGAACGATCCTGGCCAAACCCCGTGCGCTGGAATGCGCGGGTCGGTCGTTGGGCAGTCCAGGTAGCGCATAGCGTCCTCAATCAAATGCGAGCAGAACCATTTTCCATCCGGGGCGGCATGCTTGTTGAATCGATTGGTCCGCGCCCACAGAATTCCCTTGAACCAGTAATCATCCCCAACCCGGCCGCGCAGGTGCTCCGCCATCAAATCAAACTTCCATTCGTGCATTCCAATCGGGTCAAAGATGTCGATCACCGTGCCGGCCTTGTGGCCGTCGCGCAGGCTATCGGTTTCGCGCACTCCATCGCCTTTGTGCCAGGCTTCGATACAGCCGAAGTCGACAATCGAATCGTTCAGCGACGGCCAAATGGTTTTGTCGTGGCAATTCTCCCGCAGCAATACCCGCTCCGCCTCCGTCGTCTCCAGCCAAGCGGCATGCGAATAGGGCGAAAGCGTCGCGCAGCGGATCCGCCACGAGATAAACGATTTTCCTCTGTAGAGTAGGATCATTCCTTCGCCTTAATGTTGACCGTCCGCCCGACAACGTGAACCTCATCCAAATCAAATTCTTTAATTGCCTGCTTAATCGGCTGCATCAGCAGCTCAAAACAGCGCAGCAGAATCAGGCCAAGGACCACGGCAGTTAGGCAAATGGTTTGAACGTCAGTCATTAGTGGAACTTCAGGATTAAACCGACGGCGGCAATGATAAATGTCAGAACAGCAGAAAAGGCTGGCCATCCAAAACGAAGCTTTCTGGCCGGACAATTCTTCATCCGCCGGTTGCATTCCTCATCAGTGATACATTCTGTAAAAAGCTGGGTGCGTGAACAGCGAATGAGATAACCGATGGCCCCATTAACCGCTTCAGGAGCACCGCTTGATAGCTTGTTTTCGTGCAGCTTGCCCTCGTCGATCAGTTCTTTACGTTCTGGGGTCATGAATTACTCGCTTCCTGGGGTGAAAAGACAATCCCAGGCCCCGGCGGCGTGGTGGATCCAAAGCCCGGCCTCTTCAGCCGGGCTGTTCTTTTCGGGAATATCAATTTTTAAAAGCTGTGCATCACGAGCACAGCCGGAGGACAACAGGACAACGGCGGCAACCGCTAGAACCGCTAGAGCGAACATCAGCAAAGATCGGAATCTTTGGATTTCACAGTAGAGAACCACTCCAAAATTAATCAACGAAATAACGAGCACGACAAAACACGAGTACCCCAGGAAGGAAACCGGGGATGGCGCTCCGGAAGTAAAGGCACAGCCGGAGATCATTCCGGCTAATAGCTTCTTCATCCTCAATCCCCCGCCTCGGGTGTCCAGTTGTACCCAGTACTCCCGTGGATTTCATATCTCTGAAAAGAATAATATTCGGG
>Ga0307992_1001585_pt1 | contig 13402 bp, 16 predicted proteins | sample EllFjometagen133_FD_203162 | JGI IMG/M metagenome (GOLD analysis project Ga0307992, IMG submission 203162) | Marine microbial communities from Ellis Fjord, Antarctic Ocean - #133 | ecosystem: Environmental > Aquatic > Marine > Unclassified | place: Southern Ocean | collected 2014-10-08
CAGCTTCCCCGGGATGAAGCGCAGCTTGATGAAGCTGACGATGAAGGTCAGGGCTTCACGCGTGTCGATGGCCCCACCTTCGGTCAAGTCGCCGGAAGCCGCCCGGGCGAGCCTGGTCGCGATGGCGTTCTGCGTGCCGAGCGTCTTCACCGACTGGTAGACCGTCTGCGCCACGGCTGCAGCTGCACCGGCGCTGGGCGAAGCCGCCACCAAGGCTGCGTGGGCAGCTGCGGCAGCAGCTTTCTGCGTCGCGGCCGCCACGGCGGTTGAAGCCTCTGCCGCGGAGTCCGGAATCAGCGACGCCGCCTTGCTGGCGAGCGCCGATGCGCCCTCCCGCAGCGTGTCTGTGATCCCGGCCAGCTCACCGTCTTCGGGCTGGCCGGCTACACAAAAGGGCCGGTATATGCCGCACTCGAGGAGACCTCCGGCACGGGGTCGGGTTCAGCCGGCGCGCCTACCCACGCACTGGGCTCGAGCAGGTGGTACCCACCAGCCCCACCCACGTAGCCTTGGCCGTAGGCTGGGGGCGCACGTGGGGGCGCGGGGACGTTCGGCATGGAGGCCCGGGGCATGTTCGGGATCATGTTGACGGGCTGGCCCGCCTGGATGGTCCGCGGCATGTCGTCCTGGGTCCGCAGAGGCTGGTTTGCACCCACGGGAAGGCGGGGGTTCGGCATGCCGTTCAGGGCGAAGGCCAGGCCCTCGGCCTTGGCCGCGCGCTCGACCAGGTCAGAGGCGGCCAGGACAGCCAGCTTCGCCTTGATGCGGCCGCGCCGCTTCTTGCCCAGGAGCTTGCGGTCCAGGCGGTTCATCAGGCGTGCGCCGATGCGGTCGCGCTTGGCTTGGGGCATCTTGCTGACGCGCTTGACGAACATCGGCACCTGGGCGGCGCTGGTCTTGTCGAGACCCAGCTTGACCGCAGCCTTGGTGATCTGCCGGCCGGTGGCCTTGCCCTTGCGGACTCCGCGCACCAGGGCGATGCTACCCGCTACAGCGGCGGTTCCGGCCGCCGTTATCCAGCCAACGACGGGCACGGAGGCCTGCACACCAGCGGAGGCCAGGAGCGTCCCCACCAGCGCGGCCCCACCCGCCGACGTACCGGCCGCAGCACCAGCCGCAGCAGTGCCGGCCGCAGCCAGGAGCCGCGTGGTGGCCTTCTTGGCCTGTTCATCGGTGAGCAGCAGCCCGTCCTTGCTGCCCGGGCGGAAGTCGGGGATCTGCAGCGCGCCGGACTGGTAGGCCTCGATCAACGAAGCAGAGGCGCCAGTAGGGGAGGAGGTCTCCGACATCGGGAAGGGCCCGATCTCGTTGGTGATGGCGGTCCAGGCAGTGCCGCTGGTCAGCTTGCGGCCGATACTCGAGGTGTACTCGGAGCTGGGCACCGCCAAGATGGTGATCGCACCGTCGGCGTCCTGCTGATAGGTCCAGCCGCCGCCTCCCGCGGCGATGCGGAAGCCCGCCACCGCGGTATCCTCCGGGTGGTCACCGGCGTTCTGTACCAGCGTCTGCGCCACGGCGGGCCCGTGCTCCTGGGCAGCGTGAAGCACGCGCTGGCCGAACTCACTGCCGGCCACGGCCTGTGCGTTCTGGAGGAGCTGCTGCAGGTCGAAGGCCGCGAGGCCGACGTCACCGAGCAGGCCCTGCCCGTGAAGGCCACCGCCGATGCTGGGGACCGCGGTGGCGCCGTCGATGATGGTGGGGGGGCCGTAGTGCATGTGGGCCTCCTGGCCGATGAGCCGGGCGACCCGGCGTTAGTTTCGCGCGTAGTACACGCGCAGCTCTACTTCACCACCAAGCTCGCCGAATTCGTTGAGCGGGTTCCCCGCGATGTCGACCTGTTCGGCCTGGATGATGTCAGCCGCCGCGTACATCCGCTGATGCCGGTCACACACGACGCGAAGCGGGTTGCCGTTGGCGATGCTCATGGCGCGGTCAAGGGGGATCTTGATGCCGGCACGAAGCGTGGTTGGGTCCGGGCCGATGTAGAGGAAGTCGGTCGATTTCCCGGTCCCTGGACATTCGATGAACATAGCCACAGGGAACACGGCGCCGTCGAAGATGCTGGTCGGCTCCCGCTTGGTGATGTAGTTCCTGTTGTCCGTGATGGGCCCCAGGAAGTCACCACGTGAGAACCTGGTGGTGGAGATCAGGTCTGCCAAGCCTTCGCGCAGCTCGGGCAGCACGCGTAGCGCGTCGCGAATCTCCCGAAGCAGCCGAACGGCCTCCTCGTTGAAAATGCTCATGCGCTACCGCTTCCCGACCATTTCGATGGACGCGAGGAACTTGTCGTTGTCCTTGATCAGGTGGTCCACCAGGGAGGCGCGGACGCGGATTCCATGCAGGGTGATCTCGGCCTGGCGCGTGAGGACGTTGCGCGCATCCGACGGACCGGACGCCTGCGCCTCGCCGAAGCCGGCCATGGGAAAGAAAGTCGCGATGATGCGGGCGTTCGGGTACCAGCCCATGGGGGCGGTATCGAACTTCAGCGGGGCGCCCTGGACGGTCGCGTTCGGCCCTACGATGGGCGCGAAGGGCATGGAGGTGCGGCCGTACTCGGCGTTGCGGCTGTCATCCTGCAGCTGCCACCGCAGGAACTGCGCACCTGTCAGCTCGGCCACGTTGCTGAGCTGGTACTCGAGGCGCCCTTCGAGGGTGTGCACAAAGAAGTAGTCCTCGGCGACCACCTGGGCGTTCGCGGTGACGGCCACGCCGTCGGCTGCAGTGGGGCCTGTGCCGAGTCCGAGCACTTCGGCCTGGAAGGTCATGGCGTGGGACTGCACCAGGCGCCGGTCGGACCAGGGGAGCTGCTTCAGGAAGTCCCAGCCGGAGCCCAGGGACTGCGGGTTGGCCATGCCGGGAGCGCTGGGCATCGGGCCAGCGGCCTGCATGACGCGCTTCATGGCGTTGTGCTCCGCTTCGATGGTGCGAAGGCGGGCTTCGGTCTGCCGGAGGGTGGCGGCGAGCTGGGACATGATGGGGATCTCCTGAAGTAGTCAGGGTTGCTTGACGCCGTCCGTGACGTCAGCCGCTCTTGGGGACACCGTGTCCCGTCGAGGTCGTATGCAGAGGAGGCGCCCTGGTTCCGGAATGGTTCCAGGGCGCCTGCTCGTTGTTGCCAGGTGGGATGCTGCTTGCCGAAGCCCGCTACACCGCCCTGGCACTCCACCGCACGCGAAGCGCCGCAGCCCTAACGGGTGGCGGGAGCCTTGAGGAAGCCGTGGAGGACGAACATGACCGGCACATCCTGGGCGAGGGTGTGGCTGGCGAACACGGGAGCCGCGACACCACCGAAGGCGGCGAGGCCCTGGGGGGTACCGAAGCGCACGCGGCCCTCGAAGTCGTCATCGCTGGACAGCTCGAAGGGCACCAGCAGGGGCGGGATGGCGGCGGGGGAGGCCACGCCGTTGGACCCGGGGGCCACGGTGACGGCCGGGGCCGCGAAGTCCACGCCGTAGGCCACGAAGCCGTAGCCGGTGGCGGCGCCCCACATATGGGTCTCTTCGATCTGCACCTTGCGGTTCTTGAGCAGCTCGTAGGTACCTTCCTGGTACACGCCCATCTGGTCGGCCAGTTCGGGCACCGAGGTGCCCCACTTGGGCTGGACGAAGATGCCGGCCTTCAGGATGATGGCGCTGTGACGGGCGGGGACCTTGCCGTCGGTGGTGAGGTTGGTCTGCACGCGGCTCTTGCCGTTCACCTGGGTGAAAAAGCGGACCTCGTTCACGGTGTTCAGGACAGCACCGGCCGGGATGACGGCGGTGTCGTAGATGTCCTGCTCGTTCCACTCGACCACGTCGATGGTCTTTCCGAGGCCGGGAACGGCGAACTTGCCGGGCGCGTTGGGGATGGGGATCAGGGTAGCCATGCTGGACTCCTGGGGGGAATGCTGGTGGTGGAAGCTGTGACGCTACGGTGGCGGAAGACCCCGGCTTACGCCTGGGGCCAGCCCGCGAACGCAGCCATGGGGACCTGCTCTTCGATCTCGACACCGGAGTAGCCGTCGAGGTCGGTGGGCAGGAGGTCGGAGGGGTCATCGGCACCGCCGAGCAGGTCGGCGAGGTCACCCAGGTCGGCATCCAGGCCGGACAGACCGGCGAAGGAAACATCCAGGTTGAGCCAGGACTGCAGGCCGCGGAGGATGGCCAGGGCCAGCAGGCCGGAAGCCAGGCCCACGCCCAGGGGCGCGTTGTAGTCGGCGAGCAGCTTCCCGCCCACGATGCCCACGATGCCGTGGATCACGGGGTAGGCCGCGTTCGGGATGTAGGTGATGTTCTGCTTGAGGAAGCGCTCGAGACCGAGTCCGCCGATCAGGCCGCCGGCCACACCAGCACCGGCGATGCCGGCCTGCATGACTTCGTCCTTGCTGGGGAGGTACTTGGTGAGCTGGCCGAGTCCGGAGACGTCGGGGGGCACGATGCCGTCGTAGGCACTCATGGGGTACATGGTGTCGACTCCTTGAATGGTGAGGATTGGGGAAGACAAGGCGTAGCCGACCGCGCGTTAGCGCTTGGCCCGCTTGAGGCACCGGGCCTTGCGGCCGCCGGAACGGTTGGACCACTTGAGGCAGCGCTTCTTGCCGCCGGTGGCGCCGAGCGAGGACTTGCGGGCCTTGCCGCTGTACTTGCGGCAGACCTTCTTGCCGTTGGAACGACCGAACTGGGTGCACTTGCGGGCCATGATGGAACTCCTTTTGGGGATTGTTGCGCGCAGCGCCGAAGACGTGGGGCATGGCATTGGAAGGATTCCGGGGACCGCTACACGTCACGACGCGGGAGCAAGTCAACCGTAGTTGACGTGTCCACACCGATCAAGCAAAAACCCCCTCGAAGGGGGGCTATTGGGTATTGACGCACTGCCGATTTTATGCCCATTAACTTCGGGCGAAGTTACTCCGGAAGGCGCGCATCGTGAAGTGCATTTATTTCCGGCCGCATCGTCCACACCGTGCGGCGGATCCCGAAGGCGCGGCGCCAACGGCGCATAACGCTGCCGGAGATCCCGAAGTTCGCCCCCAGCTCTGCATCGGTCTTCTCACCCGCCGCCCACGCCTTGATCAGGTAGCGCACGCGCCGCGCGCCGTAGCGGCCGATGACGTTGCGGCACGTGCCTTCGCTGAAGCCGTCGTGCCTGGGGGGCTCCGCGTTGCGCGGACGGCCGTAGGTATTCGTCCGCGGCCGCGCGTTCAGCGTCTCGACACGCACCCGTTTTCGCCGGACCGGCGACATCCTACCCGCCTCACGAAGACCCGATGGCCTCGAGTAGTTCCAGCGGTACGCCCGTCTTCCGGCTCACGATGGCCACGGCTTCGGCCTTCGTCCAGGCCTCCTGTACCACGTTCCCGCCTTGACCGAAGCCTTCCCTGGCGTAGGCGCCGCGCACTGCAGGCGGCAACGCTGCGTAGGCTGCGGCGGCTTCCGGATCTTCACGGATGTCGACGAACCACGGCTGCTTTTTGCCGGCCGCCTGCGCTCCCAGGATCCGGCTGAAGGCGGACCCGAAGGCGCTCTGCATCGAACCGGGCGGGGGCGGGGGAAGCGGTGGTGGCGGCGCTTCGACCAAGCTGGGCGCAGGCGCAGCTTCGGCCGCAGCCGTTTCGGGCTGCACCTCGACCGTGTCCGGCAGCGCCGCGCCTTCCACGTGAGCTTACCGGCTGCAGTGGCGTGCGACGGCGGCGCGTGGGGCCATGCCGCGCTTGACGGCCTTCAGGACGGCGCTGCGGTCACAGCAGCCGCGCTTGCTGCCGCCCTTCCTGCAGCTGGAGCCGAGCCCCTTGGTGAGCTTGAGGGCCTGGGCGTACTTGTTGCCGCGCTTGAAAGACTTGCGTCGGGCCATGGGGTGCTCCTGGCATCGTAGGACGGTGTGGGCGGGCTGACTCCAGCCGCCGCGGTTCACCCGGATTCTACCCATGGTGACCGGCGAACGCAAGGGCCAGCGTGATAGGCTCCGCGGTGACCCCACCAACCAGCACCCCGGAGGCCCCATGTCCGCCACCCTGCACCTCGACAACCGGAGCACCACCACAGCGGCGAAGCTGAAGGATGGCGGCAAGCGCACGAAGCCGGTCCGCGGCGTGGTCGTGCACTACTCGGTGGGCACCAGGGGCACGCCGGAGAATGTGATCGAGGAGCTGATCCGCCATGGGCTGAGCTACAACTTCATCGTGGGGCGCAAGCCCCCCTTGGCTATCATGCTCCGCGACCCGGACACGAAGACCTGGCACGCCGGCGGCAAGGTTCCCGCGACGGGGATCGGCACGGCCTACCCTGTGGTGCCCAAGCCCGCGGCGCATCAGACCACGGTGGGGGCTTCGGGGCGCACGCCCAACGGGCTGTACCCGAACAGCAGCACCATCGGCGTGAGCTTCCAGGCGACCTACGGCTGGACGAACAGCCGCAGCCGCGCCGCCAGGGACCCCCACAGCATTCGGTCGGCCTGGCCCTACCCGGGGCGCAGCGACGGCGCGAAGGGCTGGTGGGAGGGCTACCCGTCGGATCAAATCGAGGTGGGTGCGCGCCTGGTGGCCTGGCTGCTGATCAAGTACGGCCTGCGGGATGCGCCCATCGCCTCCGTGGTGTTCCCGCATGGCAACCACCCTGAAGCCATCGGCGTCGCCAACTGGAAGCCCGACCCGGGCCCCGGGTTCCCCTGGTCCGCCTTCCTCGCGCGCGTGGATGAACTGCGCCGTGAGGGCGTGGTGGCACAGTTTGACCGTGGAGGCCTGGCCTCCCCCAGGATCCTCCCGAAGCCGCGGGGCGGCTGACTACCTAACGACGAAGTCGCGCATCCTGGCGAGCGCTACGAGCTTAGCGTAGTTCGCCGGATGCGACCGTATCAGCATCAGGACGTGCTTCACGTGCTTCCCTTCGCCTGCTACCGACGCAACGGGCCCGCCAGGCGCAGGTAGTGGCGCTGGTGGGGCTGGTGGAACTGGTGGGGCTGGTGGCGGCGCTGGCGGCGGAATCCAGGGCGGCGGCTTCAGCGGCACAGGTGGGACCCAGGGTCCGTAAATCGGGAAGCTCCCGCCGGGCATTGCGGCCGCCTTCGACAGTAGCTGTGGAACAACCAGCTGCGGAATGAACGTAGGCCCGACACCGCCCGCGCTGCTACCCGCGCTTCCGGACAATGCTACGATCAAGGCGCCGAAGTCGGCGGCGTTGAAGGCGTGGTCGAAGTCCATGTTGATCCCCTACTCGCTGCAGCGGTCGAGGTGCAGACCGCAGCGGTTCGTGGCGTCGCGGTAGCGCCGCTGCAGCTGGCCGACGGCTGCGCCGGTGAAGGCCACGGCCTGGTTGCGGGCCAGGTGCATTTGCTCGGCCCCCATGCCGGTTGGGTTCGAGCCCCTGACGCCGCCGCTGAGCGCCACAGCGTCGTATGTGCAGCGTCCGCCGACCGACGAGGTGCAGGCCACTACGTAGCGGCGCCGCCCGTTCTCGAGCGTCACCACGGAACCGACGGGGAAAGCCGCAGGTGCGATGGGGTAGTCCCGCCGCGGCTGGGGCGCCGGCGCCGGGGCACGCCTCGGCTTCGACGGGTACAGCGCCCAGTGCAGGCCGTAGACCGTCTGGCCGTGGGCGTTCCGCTTCACCGCGATGTCGCCGTTCGTGATCATTCGGCGGAGCAGGCCGGTGATCTGCGCGGAGCTGTAGGCAGGGAATCCGTAGCGCAACGCCGCCACGGTGACCTCGTCGCCGGTGGTCTCCAGGTACTCGAGCAACGAAGCCTGGGTGAGCTTGTCGCTGGTGGCCTTGTAGGGCCTGGGGGCCGTTGACCTGGGTTCGGCCGTGGCCGGCGTGTCGAAGACCTGCTCAGCAGCGGCCTGGAACCAGGACGCGGGGCCCTTGACCACGTCGCCGTGGAATGCAGCGGTGAAGGCGCGAAGGATTGACATGGGGACTCCTATGCGATCTTTTCGACGCGGATGGATGCGTAGACTTCGGCTTCGCCGTCGCCCAGGGCGTGCCCGAATCCGGCGCCTTCGGTTTTGCTGCAGTACGCCTGCAGCTGGAAGGTCTTGGGGCCGCCCGCCACGACGATGTAGCCGTCCAGCAGCGCCGTAGCGCCGTCTTTGGTCCGGACCACGCCGCCCAACACCGTGGTGGCGCCGTCGCTGGTGTTCCGCAAGCGCAGTCTGTGATCATCCACCTTGTAGCCTACGCCCCAGGCGCTGACGCTGTAGGTACCGTCCGCCAAGGTGATGGTAGACCCAGCCCGGGCGATGTCGGCGCCGTTGCTCGCCTGGGTGGTGTTGATGTCCCGGTCCTGCCAGGCGCCGGTCACGAAGGCGCCACCGTCCACGCCGGAAGCCTCGGTGTGCTGGTAGACAGCGCGCTGTATCGGGTGGACCACAGCACCGCCCTTGGCCGCCGTGCTGTGGTCATGCTGCATGTTCGCCAGGTCAGCTACCGTCGGCTGGGTCAGCGTCTTGTTGCCCAGCGTCTGCACCGTCGTGGTATCAACAAGTGTCTTACGGCTTCCGCCGTCGCCGATGGTGAGCACCTTCAGCGCCGAGTCCCAGACGACGTAGCCGTCAAGGATCTGAACAGGCGCAGCGGAGAGCGGCAGGCCGAGCCCGCCGCCGCCGAAGTCGAAGACGCCGGTGATGGGGTTGCGCCCCGCGGCGCCGGCCAGCAGCGCGTACTGATTGTGATCGTCGTCACCCAGGCCCAGCAAGGCGCCGTGATCCGCGGCAGCTACGACCGTCCCGGCCGTGCCCGTCTGGATGATAGGGAGGTGGTCACGGATCGACGCGAGCGCGGCCGCGCCCTGCTGAACGACGGGGCCCGCCAGCACCATGCCGGTCTCACGGAACCAGCCCGGAGGTGTTGGCAACGCGGCCGCCTCAGCCAGGCCCTGGGTCGCATAGCTGGCCTGGGCGTAGACGAGGTGATGCTGCGTGCCGTCACCGCCGACAGCGACCCACAGGGCGTGCTGGACCCATTCACCGGCTGGAATCGCAGCGAGGCCCACGCCGAAGGTGTTGAGCTGCCCGTTGGGGACGTTCACCGCACCCGTTGTCGGCGCCCAGTCGCCGTCATTGTACCAGGTCGCGAACGTGGCCGGCGCAGCTGTGACCGCCGTCTTCAGCACGTCGGCGCGGTAGTAGGTACCGCCGGAGACGCTGAGGGCGAGCAGTCCAGGGGTCGTGACGACGAGGCCTGACTGCCACAACGACCCGATGGCGTTTTTCGTCCATTCGTGGCGGCCGGCGACGGCGTGGGCGATGGGCACGACGTGGGCGGACAGGTACACGATGTCCGCTGCGTCGGCGAAGCCGCCCGCGAGCACGATGTTCGCGTCGTTGTCAGGCTCGACCATCGCGATGCTGACGACGCTGGCCGAAGTGACGTAGACCCAGAATTCGCTGTCCGCCGGCGCTGTGACCTGCGTGGCGGACCAGCTGGCCTGCACCACGCCGGTTCCTGTGTTGACCGGCCCCTCACCCGCGGCCACGTCCATGACACGGCCTGCGTTGGTGGCGACCGCCCCGCCGGAGAACCAGCCGGTGACGGCCGTTTCACGGATGTACGTGCTCAGTGGCACCTTCTCCGCTGGATCCGTCCCCAACCAGAATTCACCGATGACTGTGGGCCCTGGCTGTGACGAAGTGTCGGACGACTCGAAGATCCCCGACAGGGTGGCCAGCGCGCCCTTGACGATCTTGTCGTTGTCGCCGTACCAGTCGTTGAGGAAGCCGAAGACGGTGGCCGCGTTGGCCAGGTTCACGTGGTCTCCGGCGATGTTGGTGAACTGCGATGACCCCAGGGACAGCTGTCCACCAGTGCCGAGCACGAAGGCGCCTTCAGCCGCACCGTCAACGCGGAAGACCTGCAGCTCCATTTCGGCGGTGTTGCTCACCTCGGCGGCCCGGGTGGTATTGGTTCCGCCCAGCTGCACCACGTACATGGTCAGCTTCGAGCCGGCGCCGTCAGCCTTGGCGAAGACGTCGCAGGTGACTGCTCCGGTCTGCACCGCGCCGGTCACCATCATCCGGCCGCCGTTGCTCACCTGGTAGGCGACGGAGCAGGTTCCAGTTGAGCAATGTGGGTCGCGCACGAAGACAGCCGGGTTCGGAAGGCCGGCCTCGCTGTGGAAGCCGATGTCACAGTCGTTGTACTTGCAGTCGTGCAGCTCGGCGTCATGGATCCCGGCAGGGAAGTAGAAGCCCGCCGAACCGACTCCGCTGGCGTCGCGCACCTGGATGCCGCGCGCCTGGGTGTCGGTGCCCAGCACCAGCCCGTTGTCGTTCGGGTTCAGGCAGAAAATTCGGACCGATTCGTGCCCGCCGAAGCCGTACAGGTACACGTAGTCCGGCACCACCAGCGGGTTGTTTTCCGGGTAGTCGCCGCCCATGGTGACGACCGTCACGCGGAAGCCGGTGGTCGCGATGGCGCCAGCTCCAGCCAGGCCCGCTTCTACGGTGGTGAATTGTCCGTACTCCTCGCTCACGACGATGTTGTGCGCGGCTTCGCTGAGCGCGCCTACCTGGAACGAGTGCAGTAGGACAGACATGGCGGGCTCCTCAGAGGTTCAGGTACAGGCCGGTTTCGCGTTCGATGAGGGGGCGGAGCTGGGCCGCGTAGATGAAGCTCACCGTCTTCTCTTTCGCCATGTCCCAGTGCGGCCGGCCGCGCACCTTGCCGAAGGTCACATCGTAGGTGTCCGTGGGCGTGACGGCGATCTTGATGTAGTTCCACTTCCGCGCGCCCTTGAACTTGAAGCTGACGCCGGCGCCGTGGTCGAGGACGTTGTGGGCGCCCAGCATGGACTGTAGCCGGCCGATGCCGCCCAGCTGCTGGAGGATGGCGGCGGCGACGGCCATGTCGCCGTTGAAGGCGGCCGCGCCAAAACCGTCTGAGCTGACGTCGCGTCCGCCCGCAAAAATCCGCGTGTCGTAGTAGCGGCGGCTCTTGATCATGGCCGCCCGTAGCTCTTCCGCTTTGTGGAAATCGTTATAGACCGTGTGCTTCGTCCGCCAACAACCCATGTGCTTGTATTGAACTTCGAACTTGTCTGTGGCCATGTCGCCACCCAGGCCGTGGGCGGCGTTGTTGAAGGCGGTGGCGAGGTTCATGACGTGTCTCCTGGTGTTCGTGGCGGCATCATACCACCTGGCGCGCGGTGTCGGCCAGACGCCTGCGGGCTCCCCGGCTCAGCCCGCACCCACTGCGCGCAGCATCCCCAGCCCGAGGCGAAAGGTCGTTGTTCATTCCCACAGCCCGGAGTCTTCGCCCCACGCGTTGCGGCGCTTGCGCGGCTTGCGCTTGGGCTTGGCTGCGGCCTTCTCATGGGCCAGGGCCAGGAAGGTGCGCGCCTGGTGCAGCTCCACGGCGAGATCCTGCGCGTCGCTGTCCCAGCGGTTCGCTGTGGCCAGCAGCTTGCGCCCCTGGACTCCGCCGTCGTAGCTCCCGCCTGGCCGGCGCAGGATGGCGTCACGGGCCGCGTGGGCCTCGAGGCGCTGTGTCCAAGCATCGTGATAGAGGGCGGTCAGCTCGGCCACCTTGGCCTCGAGCTGCGGGATCGCCGCTGCCCAGTCCATCCTGTGGCCCTTGTAGAAGGTCCGCGCCTTGGCCATGTCGGCGGCCGTGGGCTCCGTGCTCCACCCTGTGCCTGGTGCTGGCGCCGCGCCGAACGCGCTGGTGGCGAAGCCCTGAAAGGCGGCGAGGAGGGGAGCCATCTACCCGTTCCTCTTGCAGGACCTGACAGGCTTCGCTGCAGGCAGTCCACAGGCGGCGTTGCAGGTGAAGCGTCCGCCATCGCCGCGGCAGTGCGTTCCGCCCATGGTGGGGGCTGGGCCCTGGGCGCCGGCAGCGGCGGTCACCTCGAGGTAGGCGCGTTCTACGTAGGCGTCAGCGGTGTTGACGTTCCGGTGCACCACAGGGTCCCGGGCACGTTTCTGGTTCCACAGCTCCACGGAGTAGACGCCTGCGGCCTTGCCTGCGTCCCGGGCCTGTTCCGGGTCCAGGCCTTTCCGCAGGGCGGACAGAAATCCCATGATGGCTTCGTAGGCGAACCATGAATCCATATGGGCGCCGCCGGCGGCGATCTCGCCGTGACGGGGCGCGTTCCGCCGGTGCATCCGGTTGAACATCATGGCGGTCTCGTCCCAACGGCGCATGACGGCGAAGACGGCCTCGCGGTCCACTGTATCGTACCAGGCCATGCCGACCTCCTACCGGATGACCGCGGGGCCGGTCTCGGTGTGGTTGAGCCGCCCGGGGCCCGAGGACCAGCGCTTGTAGACCTTGGCCTCTTCCCGCTTGAGCTGGCCCAACAGCTTCCGTGCGGCGGCGGCATCCTTGACGTAGGCGGACTCGAGCTGTGGATGGGCGCTGCCCCAGTCCACGTAGAGCCCGGCCGTGCGGAACGGTCCGGTGGGGGCCTTGACCCAGTAGACATCGCCGAGGGTGAGCTGCAGGCCGCTGCGCAGGTGGCCGACGAGCACCGGGTTGCCGCCGTAGGTGCTGGGTGCCCCCAGGCCGGACAGGGTGCCGCCCCAAGGGGGCTGGAAGCCCATGGCGCCGGCTGCTTGCTGGAAGGCGCCTGCGAGGCCTCCGCCACCACCAGCGGCGCTGATGACTTGCAGGTCGTAGCGCAGTTCATCCGTAACGGGGTCGGGCCGCCGGACGGTCGCGATGGGGTCCCACCGAACTTTGACGCCCCTGTGGCCGTAGCCGACCACGGTTCCGCGATCCTTGGCCTTGGCTTCACCCCAGGCGGCGCCGTGCCGTGCCGTGTGGTCGATGGCGTCCTGGCTCCACCCGACGCGGGCACCCTTGGGGAAGTCCACCTCAGTCTCAGCGCGTTCTCGCGCAATCCAGGCCTGCGTAGTTCGTGAATTGCTCCAGGGCATGATGTCGTTCCTTCGGGCCTGGGGCCCTAATAGCTGTCCGCCCACTTGCTGTATGCGCGGCTGAGCCCGATGAACAGGGCAGCGATGATGGCTTTCTCGGCCAGGCCGGTTCCAGCCCGCTTGGCGAAGCCGGAGGTGAGGGTACGCCGCAACTCGGAACCCTTGGGTGGTCCGTTGAACACGGCACCGAACGGCAGCGTCTGAGGCGCAGCCAGGTCGCTGTAGCTCAGGCCCTTGCTGCCCTTGCCGCGGCACGCTGGCGTGGGGATGAAGTTTCCACGCGCGTCGCGGCAGTGCGCCCGGGGCGGAGCTGGCGCCAGCCCGCACTCAGCGTTGTCCACGAAGCGCCCGTCAGGGGCCCGGCAGCGGTTGTTCTGGATCATGTGTCCCTCTGTGATGGTGGACGGCGGGCTGAACAGGTCCACGTCGAGGATGGCACCTGCGGCCCTGCGTGCGTTGTCGGTGAGCTGGCGCTGCCAGGCCATGTTCGCCCTGGACCACTTGAAACCCCGAGACTTGAGCTTGGTGCGCATGGCGTCGTCGGGCTTGTCG
>Ga0307992_1001586_pt1 | contig 13402 bp, 10 predicted proteins | sample EllFjometagen133_FD_203162 | JGI IMG/M metagenome (GOLD analysis project Ga0307992, IMG submission 203162) | Marine microbial communities from Ellis Fjord, Antarctic Ocean - #133 | ecosystem: Environmental > Aquatic > Marine > Unclassified | place: Southern Ocean | collected 2014-10-08
TGAAAGCTATCTTCGCCCATGCCAAAGAAAAGAAGCTTATCTTGCAGATATTACCTACGGTACAAACAATGAATTCGGATTTGATTACTTGAGAGACAATATGGCCTATGATTTTAATAATTTTTTCCAGCGCGAATTTAATTTTGCCATTATTGATGAAGTTGATTCAATTTTAATTGATGAAGCAAGAACTCCTTTGATTATTTCTGCTCCTGATACTGAATCTTCTAAAATGTATGACGAGTTCGCTAAAATTATTCCAAAACTTAAAAAAGATGAAGATTACGAAATTGATGAAAAAATAAAAGCAGTAACTCTTACTGAACACGGTATTGATAATATAGAGAAAATATTAGGAGTAAAAGACATTTACGAAGAAAAAGGCATAAGATATCTTCACCATTTGGAGCAAGGGCTTAAAGCAGGAGTTTTATTTGAAAATGATCGCGATTATGTTGTTAAAGATGGACAGGTTGTAATCATTGATGAATTTACTGGAAGGATGCTGCCTGGAAGAAGGTTTTCCGGAGGACTGCATCAAGCCATTGAAGCTAAAGAAGGAGTGAACGTTCAGGCAGAGTCAATAACATTATCTTCAATCACTTTTCAGAATCTTTTTAGAATGTATCCGAAATTAGCTGGGATGACTGGTACTGCCCTTACCTCTGCCGAAGAGTTTGATAAAGTATATAAATTGGAAGTAATTGTTGTTCCTACTAACAAGCCAATGATCAGAAACAATTTATCTGATCAGATTTACAAAAATACAGAAGGGAAATTTAAATCAGTAGTTAATGAGATAAAAAAATGCAATGAGCTTGGCCAGCCGGTTTTAGTTGGAACAGTTTCTATTGAAAGAAACGAGTATCTTGGAAAATTGCTTGAAAGAGAAGGCATTCCGCACAATATCCTTAATGCAAAATATCACGAAAAGGAAGGAGAAATTATTGCTCAAGCAGGAAGAAAAGGAGCGGTAACTATAGCTACAAATATGGCCGGGCGCGGAGTGGATATAATCTTAGGAGGGAATCCTTTTGATCCAGAAGAAGCAGAACAAGTTAAGAATAAAGGGGGATTGAAAGTTATTGGTACGGAAAGGCACGAAGCAAGAAGAATTGACAATCAGCTTCGCGGAAGGTCTGGAAGGCAGGGAGATCCTGGAAGCAGCCAATTTTTTGTTTCTTTAGAAGATAATCTTTTAAGAATCTTTGGAGCAGAAAGAATAAAAAGCTTAATGGAAAGGCTTCATCTTCCTGACGATCAGCCGATTGAAGCTAAATTAGTCTCAGGAGCCATTGAATCTGCACAATCTAAGATTGAAGGAATGAATTTTGATTTAAGAAAGCATCTGTTAGAATATGACGACGTAATGAACAAACATAGGGAAGTTTTCTATAAAAAAAGAAAAGAAGTTTTAGAAAAGTTCGAAAGAGCAGAATTAAAATCATATATTCTTGAGAGAGTAAAAAGTCAAGGATTCTCAGAAGAGAAATACGAAGCTAAAGAAAAGGAAGTTGGATCTGAAAATATGCGTGAGATTGAAAAATTGGTGAGCTTAAAAGTTTTAGATTCCTTATGGATTGACCATTTGGAAAACATGGATTATTTAAGAGATTCTGTTAGATTAAGAGCTTATGGGCAGAAAGATCCTTTAATTGAATATAAAAGCGAGGGACATAGAATGTTCCGTAATCTTCTTTCTTCTTTTGAATCTACTTTAGCTAATGCTATTTTCAGAGCGCAAATGAATACGACTCCTTCTATTAGTCCGAAAGTGCTTGGAAAAATCCCGGGAAGGAATGATCCTTGTCCATGTGGCTCAGGGAAAAAATATAAAAAATGTTGCTGGCCTAAGTACGGTTAATCGTTGACAATCCTGCTTTTTAGCTTTATACTAAAGAAATGTCAAAGCGAAAAAATTATATTTCAATTATCTTTATTCTAGTACTCGCTTTTTTTGTTGGGGCTTTTAGTTTTCCAAAATACCTTAACCAAGGTGTTGATTTTGTAAATGAAAAAATAAGCTGGAATTTCCCGCATTTCTGGGATGTTCCGTTTGAACTTGGATTAGACTTGCAAGGCGGAACACATTTAATTTATGAAGCAGACCTTTCAAACATTGAATCAGATGATTATGATTCTTCTATGCAAGGGTTAAGGGATGTTATTGAAAGGAGGGTTAATTATTTTGGAGTAAGAGAACCGGCAATTCAAACCCAGCAGAAAGGCGATTCCTATCGATTAATTGTAGAGCTTGCAGGAGCTATGGATGCTGGAGAAGCTATTAATGAGATAGGGAAAACCCCTTTTCTTGAGTTTAAAGAACAGAAAGAGAATTACGAAGAGATTATAATAAACAACCAAAATGTATTTGAAACTGGAGAAGGCAATCTTGAGGATCCTTTTCAATCAACCTCTTTAACTGGCCAGCATTTGGAAAAAGCGGAAATAGGTTTTGGTAATACTACTTATGAACCATTAGTTTTACTTCAATTTAATTCAGAAGGAGGCGATATTTTTGAAGATCTTACATCAGAAAATATTGGGAAGCCTTTGGCAATTTATATTGACGGAATTCCTATTTCCAGTCCAGTTGTAGAGGGAAAAATTTCAGGAGGCAGTGCTCGAATTACAGGTTCTTTTACTGCTCAGGAAGCAAAAGATTTGGCTAGAAACTTAAATGCTGGAGCTTTGCCAGTTCCTATTAATTTAATTTCCCAACAGACAATAGGACCAGTTCTTGGAGAAATTTCTCTGCAGAAATCTTTAAAAGCAGGAATAATCGGGCTTCTTGCAGTAGTTTTATTTTTAATATTCTTTTACAGATTACCGGGCCTTCTTTCTGCTTTTGCTTTAATGATTTATGTTGCAATAGTCCTCTCTTTATTTAAAATTATTCCAGTTACATTAACTTTGGCTGGAATAGGAGGACTTATTTTATCTATTGGGATAGCTATTGATGCTAATATTTTAATTTTCTCGCGGATGAGAGAAGAAATTAATCAGGGCAAGAGTTTTTCAACATCTCTTGATGAAGGATTTAAAAGAGCATGGCCGTCAATCAGAGACGGAAACTTAACTACATTACTAGTAGCTCTAATTTTATTCTGGTTTGGAACAAGCTTTATTAAAGGATTTGCTCTTACTTTAAGTGTTGGAATTCTTATCAGTTTATTCTCTGCGATTTTTGTTACGAAGAATCTTCTGAAATTTTTTGAGGGAACAAAATTAGAAAAAATAAAATGGCTTTGGAAATAAATTATGATTCCTTTTCTTAAATACAAAAAAATATACTTTACTCTTTCTGGGATTTTGATTTTAGCAAGTTTAATCTCTTTAATCCTTTTCGGATTAAAGCCAGGAATTGATTTTACAGGAGGAAGTATTTTGGAAATTAAATACCAGGAGAATCAACCGTCAAATGACGAAATAAAAGAATCTCTTGCTGATTTTGATTTAGGTGAGATAAAAATTCAATCTAGCGGAGAAAAAAGAATAATTTTAAGAACAAAAGAAATTTCAGAAGAAGTCCATCAGCAAGTAATTAATAAATTAGAAGGAAGCCAAGAATTAAGATTTGAAGCTATAGGTCCTATTATTGGTAGAGAAATGAATGAGAAAACTAAAGTTGTAGCAATATTGGCTATATTTGCAATACTTTTATATATCACAATTGCTTTTAGAAAAGTTTCAAAGCCAATATCTTCCTGGAAGTATGGAGTTGCTTCTTTAATTGCGCTTGGGCATGACGTTTTTATCCCTCTTGGAGTTTTTGCTTATTTAGGACATTTCTATGATGTTCAGATAACCATACCGGTAATTACTGCTCTTTTAACGGTTCTCGGATATTCTATAAACAATACAGTGGTGGTTTTTGATAGAATCAGAGAGAACTTAATTACAAATAAATCTATGAGCTTTAAGGAAATTGTAGACAAGTCTTTGAATCAAACTTTGACTCGTTCTATTAATACCTCTTTAACCACATTGCTTGTTCTTTTTGCCATTTTCTTTTTAGGCGGAGAGACATTAAGATACTTTTCTTTAGCTTTGATTTTAGGTCTTATATGCGGCACTTATTCCTCAATATTTTTAGCAAGTCCGTTATTGGCCTCAAAATCAACTTGACATATTCTGTAAATATGTTTAAATAGGAGAATATGACATTTAATTATCAAATTATTTCAGATAATCTTCTCAATGAGTTGTCTCTAAGACATAGAAATGTTTTAAGGAAGCGTTTTGGTTTTGATAATAATCAAAAGCTTACCTTAGAATTAATAGGCAAAGAATACGAATTAACAAGAGAAAGGGTTCGTCAAATAGAACGAGATGGATTAACCCAGCTTAGGAAAAAAGTTAACATTAGTGATCCTCCCTTTTTTTATTTTTGGGAAGAAATTCACAGTAATGGAAATTTAAAAAGAGAAACTAGTTTGGTATCAGATCTTGGAAAAGGAAAGTTTGAAAACCAAATTTTGTTTTTATTGAATTTAGATTCCAGATTTGAAAAATTTAGGGAAACAGAAGAATTCTACACTTTTTGGGCTATTGGAAAAGAGCCTCTAGTATTGGCCAAGCAGGTAATTAGCAATTTTGCAAAGGAATTAGAAAAAAGCAAAAAGCCATTAACTTTAAAGCAGTATAAATCTCATTTTCCAGAAAAAATTCTGTTTTCTTATTTAGAAGTTTCAAAAAAGGTTTTAAGGACTCCAGACGGATTTTACGGATTATCTAATTGGCCGGAAATTAATCCTAAAGGAGTAAAAGACAAAGCTTATTTGATATTGAAAAAAGAAAACAAACCGCTGCATTTTAGCGTTGTATCTGGAGCTATTAAGGAAGGAGGGAATATACAGACTGTTCATAACGAATTAATTAAAGATCCAAGATTTGTTTTAGTTGGAAGAGGCACCTATGCGCTTTCAGATTGGGGATATAAATCAGGCGTGGTTAAAGACGTAATTTTTGATATAATAAAAGAATCAAAAAAGCCGTTAGCTCAAAACGATATTTTAAAAAGTGTTTTGGGACAAAGAATGGTTAAAGAAAATACTGTTTTGCTTAATTTAAATAATAAAAGATATTTTTTGAAAGATTCTCAAGGAAAATACAAAATAAGAGAAGCTTAATAATGGAACAATTAGAAACAATTCTTCCAACAATACTGAGCGTTATAAAGAACTGGTGGTGGGTTCTCTTGCCATTTGTTCTTTGGCGCCCTTTTTTGTTTCTCTGGCTCTGGTGGAGAAGGGAAAGATGGTGGTCAAAACAGAGAATGATCTTACTTGAAATTAAGATGCCGGAAGAAATTATAAAGCCAATAAAGGCAATGGAGCAAGTTTTTCTCGGATTGTGGGGAAATAATTTTGATCCTCCAGACTGGTGGGAAAAATGGGTGGATGGCAAGGACAATACGAACTATTCTTTTGAAATAGTCGGAAGAAACGGAGAAGTCCATTTTTATATAAGAATCCCAGAAGCAATACGCAATGGAGTTGAATCTGTAATTTATTCTCAATATCCTGATATTGAAATTTCAGTATCAGAAGACTATACAAAAACTATTCCTAAAGATATTCCAAATAAAGAATGGGATTTATGGGGTTCAGCTTTTGAATTATTAAAAAGCGATGCTTATCCAATTAAAACTTACAGCAAATTTTTTGAAGAAAAACCAGATTCAAGTAAAGAAGAGAAAAGACTTGATCCGCTTTCTCCGTTAGTAGAAGGACTTGGGAGTATTGGTCCTGAAGAGCAAATCTGGATTCAAATTTGCGCTTGTCCGATAACTGCTGTAGAAGACGACTATATAGGAAGAGGGAAAAAAATTGTTGGAAAATTACTAAAAAGACCGGAAGTTAAAAAACCAATGTCAATATTACAAGAAGGCGCTGAGGGGCTTGCGTTCGGAGTTTCTGCTAAGAAAGAAGAGAAGACGGAATTCAGCTTTCCAGAACTGACTCTCTCTCCTGGAGAAAGGGAAATTGTTTCAGCAATAGATGAAAAAATTAGCAAATATGCTTTTACATGCTTTATTAGGTTTATATATATTGGGAAAAAAGAAGTATTTTTCAAGCCGCAGACAAAAAGCGTGTTTGCATTTTTTACGCAGTTTTGTACTGCTAATTTAAATGGGATAAAACCCTTTCCAATGACTTTAACTAAAATACATAAATCCTGGTTCTTGCCGTTGAATTCTATACTTCCAAGAAGATTATATGTAAGGCAAAGAAGATTATTTAGAAATTATATTAATCGATTAAGACCCTTATATCCTCTCACTGGCAAAACCTTTGTGCTTAATACAGAAGAATTAGCTACTATGTTTCATTTTCCTGGAAGAATGGTGGCTCCTGCTCCTTCTGTATCAAGAATTAGATATAAAAAAGGAGAAGCTCCTCCAGGGCTTCCAGTTGAATAATATTATGGATAATGAAATAAATTTTTTTGCTGAAACAACTTTTAGAAACCAGAAAAAGAGATTCGGAATCAAAATAGATGATAGACGAAGACATGTTTATGCTGTCGGGAAAACTGGTATGGGAAAAACCGAAATGCTTAAAAATATGGCAATTCAGGATATTCAGGAAGGAAGAGGAGTCGGATTTATTGACCCTCATGGAGAAGCAGCAGAAGGTTTGCTTGATTTTATTCCTCCTGAAAGAATAAATGACGTAATTTATTTCAACCCAGCTGACATAGAACATCCTATTGCTTTTAATGTTATGGAAAAAGTTGATGTTGAATATCGACATTTGGTAGCAGGAGGTCTTATGGGTGTTTTTAAAAAGATATGGCCAGATGTTTGGTCTGCTAGAATGGAATATATTCTAAACAACTGCATTTTAGCCTTATTGGAGTATCCTGGGGCTACTTTGCTTGGAATAAACCGCATGCTTGCTGATATAGAATATAGAAAAAAAGTTGTAGAAAAAGTAACAGATCCTGTTATTAAAGCTTTCTGGACTCAGGAATTTGCCAGATATACCCAAAGATATGAGATTGAAGCGACAGCAGCCATTCAAAACAAAGTAGGCCAATTTATCTCTGCTCCATTAATAAGAAATATTATTGGCCAGGTTGGAACATCTATAAACATGAGAGAAGTAATGGATGGAAAAAAGATTCTGATTGCTAATTTATCTAAAGGAAAAGTAGGAGAAGATAATTCAAGACTTCTTGGAGCTCTTCTTATTACAAAACTTCAGCTTGCGGCAATGTCTAGAGTTGACATAGCTGAAGAAAAAAGGAATGATTTTTTTCTTTATGTTGATGAGTTTCAGAACTTTGCCACAGAGAGCTTTGTTAATGTTTTATCTGAAGCCAGAAAATATAGGCTGGCTTTAATTTTGGGGCACCAATATATCACTCAGATGTCAGAATCTGTTACTGATGCTGTGTTCGGAAATGTAGGAACTCTGATTTCTTTTCGAGTAGGCGCAGAAGATGCAGAGTTTCTTGAAAAAGAGTTTGCTCCTACTTTTACTGCCGAAGACATTGTTAATCTGGGGAAATATAATATTTATTTGAAGCTAATGATTGATGGCATAGCTGGCAGGCCGTTTTCAGCTCAAACTCTTTGTCCTCTTCTAGAATTAGACAACTCGAACAAAGAGAAAATTATAAAAGTTTCAAGGCAAAGATACGGGACTCCTCAGAAAATTGTTGAGGAAAAAATTTCTCGCTGGACAGAAATGTTTGGGAGCTCTATTCCTCCTAAAAATGATTCTCAAGTTCTTTACGATGCCAGATGTTCTATTTGTGGAAAGGATACTAAAGTAGTTTTTCCACCAGATGGCGTAAGACCTGTCTATTGCAAATCTTGTAGAAAAAAGATTGAGCAAAAAAAAGATATTTCTCTCAGTCAAGCAGTGAAAGAGGAACCTGTCTCTTTTTCTACAAAGAGAAAAAGAAAAGAAGTGAATCAACAAGAGCTGAAAAAAGTCTTAGAAGAATCATTGGAAAAAGACATTAAACCAGAAGAAAAAGAGAATAAAAATGGGACAATAAAACCTGGGGAAATAATTAAATTTTGATTATGCTTAAAAGTATTAGAGATTTTGAAATAAAAGGCAAAAGAGTTTTACTTAGAACAGATTTTAATATTCCTTTAGACGAGAAAGGAGAGATAGAAGATGATTTTCGAATTAAACAAACTATTCCAACTATTCAGTATTTAATCAAAAAAGGAGCAAAAATAATTTTAATAAGCCATTTAGGAAGACCAAAAGGAAAATCAAAAAAATATAGCTTAAAGCCAGTGTCTTCTAGAATAGAAGAGCTATTGAATAAAAAAATCAGATTTACTGATAAAGAAGAGGTAGGCGACATCAATGAAGGAGAAATAGTTCTTATGGAAAATCTTAGATTCCATCCAGAAGAAATGGAAAATGATCAAGGGTTTGCTCAAAGATTATCCAAATTAGGTGAAATATATATTAATGATGCTTTTAGTGTTTGCCATAGAAATCATGCATCTATTGTTGGGATTCCAAAAATACTTCCTTCTGGAATAGGACTTTTACTTGAAAATGAAATTAACGCTCTATCCAAAGTGATAGAAAATCCTAAAAGACCTTTAATTGCAGTTATTGGAGGAATAAAACTTTCCACAAAAATTGGAATAATCAAGAATTTTTTAAAAACTGCTGATCATCTGCTTTTAGGAGGGAAAATTTTTGAACCTTTTTTAATAGCAAAAGGTATTTTAGTTGGAAAAACTTTTCTTTCAGAGGAAATGGAAAATGAATTGGAAAAGATTAACTTGACTGATCCTAAAATTCATCTGCCTGTTGACGGGGTAATTTCTTTATCTGGATTAGAAGAAGATTATTTGCATAAAAGCGCTATAGGTAAGGTGAGAAAAGATGAGGGGATTTTTGATATTGGACCGGAAACCATTAAACTTTTTTCTTTATTAATTGAAAGTGCTGGTACTATAATTTTATCAGGCCCAATGGGATATTTTGAGAGAGAGCCGTTTGATATTGGTTCAAAATCGATTGTCCAGGCTATAATTAAAAACGATTCTGCTTTTAAAGTAGCTGGTGGAGGCGAAACTAATATGTTTTTAGCAAAATACGGCTTTAGAGAAAAATTTAACCATATTTCTACGGGAGGCGGGGCAATGTTGGCATTTTTAGCTGGCAATAAACTACCAGGGATAGAAGCTTTAAAATAATATGGAGATTAAGAATTTAAGGAAGACAGCTTTACGAATTTTAAAAGCGATAAAAAACAATGAAAAAATTATTCTTTACGGTGACGCTGACATAGATGGAGTCAGCTCTGTTATTATACTCCAAATGGTTATTGAAAAGCTAGGAGGAAAAGTTTTATCTGTTTATTTTCCGGATAGAGGGAAGGAAGGATATGGAATTAACAGAAGTGCTTTAAAATATTTAAAGAAAAACGCTCCAGCATTGTTTATATCTTTAGATTGCGGTATAAGCAATTTTGAAGAAATAAAGGAGGCTGAAGAAATGGGGTTTGAGGTAATAGTTATTGATCATCATATAATTTTAGAAAAAATTCCTCAAGCTTCTATCGTAGTTGATCTAAAACAAGAAGGCGATAATTATCCTTTTAAAGACTTTGCATGTGCAGGTGTTGCTTATAAGTTGGCTGAATTATTACTTACTAAAGAGAATAAATGGGACCATCCGGAAAAATTTCTTGAATTAGCGGCTCTAGCTACCTTAGCTGATCAAATGCCTTTAAATGGAGAGAATAAAAAAATAGTTGATCAAGGCCTATTAGCTTTATCTTATACTCAGAATACGGGGCTGCTTGCGTTTAAAGAGCTGACTAATTTTCAAAGCAACGACATCCAAGACCTTTTCCAGAAAGTAATTGCTCCTTTAAACTCTGCTGAGAATAAAGAACATTCAAATGAGATTTATATCTTTTTAACAGAAACTTCTTTGTTAAAAGCAAAAAAAATGGTAAAATCTTTAATCAAGAAAGCTGAAATAAAAAAAGAAAAAGTTAAAAAAATTTGTTTGCAAGTGGAGAAAAGAGTTGATAGTCTTCCAGAAATTATTGTTTTTGAAGGAGATACTTCTTGGTCTTTAATTTTCTTGGGAGCTGTGGCTTCCAGAATGTGCCGCAAGTATCATAGGCCGGTATTTATTTTTGAAAAACAGAAAAACAAAAATCATGGAACAGTAAGATGTCCTTCTGATGTTGATGGAGTAAAAGCTATGACTAGCTGCAAATCGTTTTTAGAAACATATGGAGGTCATCCACAAGCTGCTGGCTTTATGGTTAAAAGCGAAAACATAGAGAAATTTAAAAACTGTCTATTAAAATATTTTGAAGATCAATGGAAAAAATAATTGTTTATACTGATGGCGGTTCAAGAGGAAATCCTGGTCCATCATCTATCGGAGTAGTATTAAAGAAAGAAAACGGCCAAATATTAAAAAAGTATTCAGAATATATCGGAAATGCTACTAATAATGAAGCTGAATATCAAGCAGCAGTTTTTGCATTAAAAAAAATTAAGTTGCTTTTTGGAAAAAATGCGCTTAAATCTCTGGAAGTAGAAATATTTTCTGATTCAGAGCTCCTAGTTAACCAGCTTGAAGGAAGATATAAAATTATCAATTCTAGAATAGGGGAGTATTTTTTAAAAATATGGAACCTGAAGATTGATTTTAAAAATGTTTCATTTAGGCTTGTTCCGAGAGAAAAGAATAAAGAAGCAGACCAGTTAGTTAACGAGGCTCTTGACGGACATAACAACCAAAACTTGTTTTAAGCACAAATTAAAAAACGCGGTTCTCCCGTGTTTTTTAATGTTCTGATGAGCATATAAGCCGAATTCTGTTTAAAGTGATTATCTATCTGATTCTAATGTTGCCATTAGAATTTTGCGAACTACTTCTCACGAAAGTTTTGCACGAATTAAGCAAAGCTTTCGGTTTGTTCTTGCACTCAAGCAAGGATTTAGCCGTTTCACCTCGACATTTCTGCCGAGCTCACCCATAACTTAATGGGTGCTTCAGCTTTTTCAAGCTTCAGCGTCTCTGTTCGCACCTCTATTCTTTATTGGAACGACGGGCGTTACCCGCTGCCCTTTTAAACCTTATTTGAAATAAGGAGTGAGTGTTCGGACTTTCCTCCCTTTTTACAGGGCAATCACAAGCTCATCAGAACTATTTTATTTTAATTGATTTGTTCTTTTTGTCAAGTTTAAAAATAATCCTTTGGTTTTGTTCTAAAATAAATTTTATTAAATCTTTCTTCGTCAAGATAACTATTATTCTTTACTCGATTTTTAATTCTTTTTATTATTAAATAAAAATCTTTTAATACATTAAACTTCTTATTTTTTTTATACTTGTCTAAAATCTTTGTATTATTTCCATCTATTGCCGAAAGAAACTTATCTAAGTTGATACTTGGCTCTATACATTGAATTCTTTTTTTAAGCGATTCTAATGCTATTTTTTCAGGATACAAATAACCAAGAAAATACAATATGGATCTAGCTTCGTTTAGGCTTTCCCAGGAAGACTTTTTACTGTTAAGTATTTTCTGATATCTTTTCCAAAGTCTTTGAATACTTTTTTCAATCTCTTTTACGTTTAATAAATAAGTATATTTTAATAGATTCTTCATTTTATTTTAGAAATGCTTTTGTTCTCAATATCAATTATTACTTTGTCATTTGTTTTAAATCTTTTTGTTGCATTTTTTACTCCCATTAAAAGCGGTATTTTGAATTCTCTGGCAATAATTGCTGCGTGGCAAAGCTTATTATCAATCTCTGTTACAATTGCTTTTATCTTGCCTATTACAATTACTAAATCAGGATGCGTATTTTTTGCAACTAAAATGGTTTTTCCTTTTATGTCGTAATAATCTTTTTTATTCCTTATTATAGTAACTTTTCCCTTAATAACGCTTTTCATATTTTCATTTTACCAAGGAAATATCCTTTTGGCTATAGAATTAAATATTGTAAATTAGGGCAATAAAAGGTAGAATTAAAACAATGTTTTGCGTTTCAAAAATCTTTAATTTCCAGAGCAAGACTATTACGAGGGCAGCTATCTTACTGCTCTTTTTCGGTTTGGTGAGTAAATTGCTAGCTTTAGTCAGGGACAGATTGCTTGCCGGAAGATTTGGCGCAGGACAAGAATTAGATATTTATTTTGCCGCTTTTAGGATTCCTGACTTTGTTTTTGGGATTATGATTATGGGAGGATTGGCAACCGTTTTTCTGCCGGTTTTTTCTGAGTATTTTAAAAAAAGCGAAGAAGATGGCTGGAAGCTTGCGAATAATGCGTTAAACTGTTTTCTTATTTTACTTATCGCTACTTGTGCTCTTTTAGCTGTTTTTACTCCTTATCTTATTAAGTTTATTATTCCAGGATTTAATCAAGAAAGCAGAGATTTGGCAATTTCTTTGACAAGAATAATGTTTTTAAGTCCTATTTTTCTTGGGATTTCTTCAATATTTTCAGGGATACTTCATTATTTCAATAAGTTTTTAATTTATTCTCTTGCTCCGGTTTTATATAATCTTGGTATAATTATTGGAATTTTGTTTTTTGTTCCAGCTTTTGGATTAAAAGGATTGGCTTTTGGTGTTATCTTGGGAGCTATCCTTCATTGGATAATACAGATACCAGCTACAAAATTTTCTGGCTATAGATATAGTTTTATTTTTAATTTTAGACATCTTGGCTTGGTTAAGATTTTTAAACTTGTAATCCCGCGAACTATTGGATCTGCTGCTTATCACATAAATCTGATAGTTGTTACTGCTATTGCTTCCACCTTAACAGTTGGTTCAATTGCTGTTTTAAATTTTTCAAACAATCTTCAATATCTTCCAGTTGGCTTAATTGGACTTTCTTTTGCTTTAGCTTCTTTTCCTGTATTGTCCAAGGCTTGGGTTGATAAAGCAAAAGAAAAATTTCTTGAAAGTTTTTCTTTAGTTTTTCGCCAAGTTCTTTTTCTAATGATCCCAACCTCGATTCTAATGTTCTTACTAAGAGCGCAATTTGTCCGTCTTATTTTGGGAACAGGTCAATTTGGCTGGCTGGAAACAAGACTTACAGCAGCTTCTTTGGGATTATTCTGTTTTGGAATTTTTGCTATTTCCTTAATTCCTCTTTTAGCCAGAACTTTTTATTCTTTACACGACACTAAAACTCCTGTTTTTATCGGTTTAGCTTCAGTATCTCTCAATATTGCATTGAGCTTTCTATTTGTTAATCTTTTAGAAAAAATGGGAGTTTTTTATCATTTTACGTCAGAAATACTTAAGCTTGAAGGAATTAAAAACATTTCTGTTATAGGACTTCCTTTAGCTCTTTCAATATCAGGAATCTTCCAATTTTTCTTGCTCGTCATTTTTTTGAAGAGAAAAATGGGGGACATTAGA
>Ga0307992_1001588_pt1 | contig 13392 bp, 9 predicted proteins | sample EllFjometagen133_FD_203162 | JGI IMG/M metagenome (GOLD analysis project Ga0307992, IMG submission 203162) | Marine microbial communities from Ellis Fjord, Antarctic Ocean - #133 | ecosystem: Environmental > Aquatic > Marine > Unclassified | place: Southern Ocean | collected 2014-10-08
CTGGTGAACGGTACAGGATACAATCTGGGTGGAGAGACTGGAATCACCCATTTGTTCATTGACAATACGGTTCAAAACGGACGCACCTATTACTACGCAGTGGTTGCCTATGATTATGGTGCCCCTGATCTTGGACCTGGAATTTCCCCCTCAGAAAATAATGTAGTTATTGAATTGGATGAGGTTGAGAATGTCAGGAGTATCGGTAAGAATGTGGCCATCGTCGTGCCCGGACAACGGGCGGCCGGCTATGTGAAACCTGAGATCATTGCTGAAGAAAATGACAATCTCATGGGTTCTGGAACCGTTACAGCTGAAATCCTTGCTCAAGCAGGTTTGAAAGAAAATCATACCTACAAAATTAATTTTGGCATTGATACAATTGCTACGCGAGCTGCCTATGAGCATGCGTTATTCTACAGTACGAGTAGTTTTACTGTAACAGATATAACGGATACAAATATCGTAGTATACGAGGAATCAGAGGAGCAATATACTGGCGAAAATCTGATTTTTTATGATGGGGATTCAATAACTGCAGCAGTTGGCTATTCAGATATTTGGTCATTGAATACTGCTGAAGAGGTGAGCTCAGATATTTTTGACGGCATCCGCATTACTATTGATCAGGTCAAATTAATCCCCAGTTATAGCTATGCCAGATCCGGATGGCTTGTAGGGGATGGACTGATATCCATCGTGCCCAGTGTGATGGAATCTCGCATGCTAGCCTGGGATTATGAGATTGTCTTTACTGATGATGATTCTGCTACGGTTGGAATTGCCACAAGTGGCAACCCGGTAAATGCTGCCGGTGTGACCGTTCCCAGAGGGGATCGACTCAAAAAGGAAGCCTTTAATTTCTATGTGCAAAACACATCGTTCTTTATTGATTCCACGCAATCCTATGAGAGATATGATCTCATGGGTGTTGATTTAAACGGGAATGATACCTTTGACATATTTGATGATGAAATTCTAGTTGGCCCTACTAATTCAAGTTGGGTCGGAACCGCTTTTAGTATCAATTTCAGGTTTGCTTCTGAAAATTCACTTCCTCAGCCTGGCGATGTTTACAAGATAGCCTTTGATCGGCCCTTCTTTGAAACGGACTCTGTGATCTTTACCGTAGAAGCTACCGATTCCCTCGATTTGCCTGCCATGGTGAAATCAATGGACAACATCCAGGTTGTGCCTAACCCTTACGTTGGTACCAACCTGATGGAACCTGCAGTATCTAACCCCTTCCTGAATCAACGCCGGCGATTGCTCTTTACCAATATTCCAGCTGAATGTGATATCAAAATATTCACTGTGAGTGGAACTCTGGTTGATGAGATTGATGTCATGAACGAGCCCAATAATGGGATTGTTCACTGGGATATGCTCACCCGAGAAGGTCTGGAGATTGCCGCAGGTATGTACATTTATTATGTTGAATCAACACGAACAGGCGATACCAAGACCGGTAAATTCGCCGTGATCAAATAAGGAGGTTATGATGAAACGAATTATTTTAATCAGTCTCGTGTTCTCTACACTCCTTATGGGAGATCAGATATATCGCTATGGAACCACTGCTGCCAATTTCCTTGAAATAGGTATTGGTAGTGCACCATCCGCCATGGGGGAGGCCTATGTCGCCATGACAGGTGATCTCTCTTCTGTATACTGGAATCCTGCTAGCATCGCATATCTGGACAAAAACCAGTTCACTTTCATGTATCAACCCTGGGTAGTAGACATAAATACCAGCTTTGTCAGTGCAGGTGTTGTGGTTCCCCGAGTAGGTGTATTTGCACTGAGCCTGACACAAATTGGCTATGGGAATATGAAAGTTACCACTCTGGATTATCAGGATGGAACTGGAGAGTTTTTCACAGCCAATGAAATGGCCGCTGGTCTAACATTTTCTCGACGATTGGCAACCTGGTTCAGTTTCGGAGCTACAGGGAAGATGATCACCTCGACCATTCGCCATATGAAGGCTTCAGCCATGGCAGTAGATCTTGGTGTTATCGTTAATACCGAGTTTCTGTCTCCTACCAAGCAAAAGGAAGATGGTTTGACCATTGGGATGAGTATCTCGAATTATGGATCGAGAATGAGCTACGATGGGATAGATTTACTGCAGCCTATCGATATCACGATTTATGAAGACGGTAACTTTGGAAATGTCCCGGGTCAGTTTCGGGTTCAATCCTGGGAATTACCTCTTCTATTTAGAATCGGTGTGAAAATGAATGCCATTTCCACAGCAAATCAACGGCTCACACTCGCAGTAGATGCCCTGCATCCGAACAACAATACGGAATCAGTAAATGCTGGTTTAGAATACCAGATGAAAATTCCCAATGCTGGTCGTTTTTACCTTCGAACCGGTTATAAAGGACTCTTTTTGAATGAGTCGCAGTTTGGACTTACTGGGGGTGGTGGTATTGAACTCTTCCTCATGGGCAATAAATCTATCATGATTGACTACGCCTTTAAGGAAATTGGATTGTTGGGAAGGACCCACGCCTATACCCTGGGTCTCACCTTCTAAGCGATGAGAAATAGTTATATCAATAGGGCTAGCCAGAGCATTCTTTGGTTAGCCCTGTTGTTATTCTGGGGCTGTTCCCAGGAGCAAAAACCCGCTGGTGATGTTTTAGCCACTGTGGGTGATCGAATCATCACTACACAGGATTTTATCCGACGGGCAGAATACACACTTCGTCCGGATTTTTGTGCCGGTGATAATTACATCCACCGCAAAATTATTCTGAATTCACTAATTGCTGAAAAATTGATGGCGTTGGAAGCTCAGGAGACCAGCATCCTGAACCAGGATTCAATATTTCAAGCCTATCTTGTAGGACGCCAGGAACAGGCCATGCGCCAATGGCTTTATAAGGTAGAAGCCGCAGATCGAGTACAAATCGACACCTCCGAAATGAAACAATATTTTAAGGTTGCAGGCAGAACCATTGATGTTGCCTTCTTTCAGCTTCGGGGCGCAGCTGAGATTCCCATGTTTCAAAATGCCATGGACGATGGGCTGGAGTTTGACGCCATCTACAAGGGGCTGACAGGCAATGATACCATTCCAAAGAAAAGTATTAAGTGGTTTGATCGTGAAGAAGATACCATTAGAGATGCGCTATTTAAATCAGAAATCTGGAAAAATGCCATTGTTGGACCACTCGAACTGCGCGATGGATCCGTTATCGTCATGCAAGTACAGGGTTGGATTGATCAACCTGTGATTACAGACACTCAAATGAAACAACGCTGGGCAGATGTTTCTGAGCGGCTACATGAGCGGAAATCCAAAGCTATTTACCAGGATCTGGTCGCAGATATCATGACTGGAAAGCAGATGAAACTCAATGAAGCTGTCTTTATGCCTTACGCCCTGGCTGCAGCTGAACAATATTTAAAGACAGAAGAAGAAAAGAAAGCGCAGCTCAATCAGGGTATCTGGGATGTGGAGGAACATCTCGAATCCAAGCCCATAGAAGCTTTCCCAGATGTCCAAAAGTCTGAAACTTTACTCACTCTTGATGGAGAGGACTGGTCGGTGTTGGATTTTGAGAGGGCTTTGCGTAAACATCCTCTGGTATTTCGGGAACGTTCAATGGGTAAATCCGATTTTCCAGAACAGATGAAATATGCAATCGCCGATTTAATCAGGGATCATTTTGTTACCGAATATGCCTATGATAAGAAATTAGATCAGGTGTCCAGTGTTCGTCAAAATGTGAACCAATTCAAAGATCACTACACCAGCCGTCAGCTCAGGAATGATTATCTGGAATCTGTAGTACCTGATTCACTGAGAGAGGGGATCAGTGAGGCAAGACTGCTAAAAAATTATTTAAATGTCTATGTGGATTCACTTCAATCCAGGTACAGCGATATGGTTTCAATAGATATGGATAAATTTGAAAAGATTGAGCTAACTCATACTCCCATGATGGTGAGCCAGAGGGATGTTCCCTATCCACTCATCGTACCAGCCTTTCCAAGACTGACCACGGATTCCCGGGTTGATTATGGATCGCTGCAAAGTCAAAAGAAGTAAAAGCAGTGCGTAAATTTCTCCCACTGCTCATTTTACCAATCCTGATCCTGGGACAAAATTACCATGGGGCAGAATATCGAACACTTGAAAGGTTTCAGTACGGTCGTTTTGAAACCAGACTGAAACCTGGCGCAGGCGATGGCTTCCTCTCCAGCTTTTTTACTTACAATGATGACTATCCGAATACCGAATGGACAGAAATTGATTTTGAAATTCTGGGCAGATGGGATGACAATATTGATATGAATGTTATCGATGAGACCGGCTCACATCTTCGTCAACATCCCACTTTTCAAAATGTGCATCTCGATTTTCACACGTATGCCTTCGAATGGACCCCTGATTACGTCGCCTGGTTTCTTGATGATGATGAAATCTATAGACAGACGGGTGATCACATTAATGGTCTGAGTGACTCTAGCAAAATGATGATGAATATCTGGACTCCGGCCTTTACCGATTGGGTAGGTGTGATCGATCCAAGAATATTACCGCGTTATGCATATTATGACTGGGCTTCCTATGCTGCATACACTCCAGAAGGTGGAAGTGTCGGTTCTGATCTGCTATTCACTCCGCAGTGGCGAGATGAATTTGATTCATATGATACCACACGCTGGGAAAAATCAATTGATCACATATGGAATGGCAATCTGTCTCTGTTGATTGAAGACAATGCCGTTTTTAAGGATGGCCATTTGATACTCTGTCTCACTGATGCAAATGCATCTGGTGTAGCTGATCATCTACCACCGTCTGGAATTTGGGCCACAGCCCAGACAGCAGATTCAATCATCATTCGATTTAGTGAAGAAGTTGACAGCCTTACGGCGAATAGTATCAATACCTATCATATTAGTGGGATACAAATTATCTCTGCAGAATTGTGGGAGGATCAGCGGACGGTTTCCCTGACTGTTAGTGATCTGAATCTATCAAACAATTACAATCTTGTCATACTTGGTTTGAAAGATGACAATGTTCCACCCAATACACAGATGGGGCAAGTTCTTGGTCTCAGCATCCCTCCACCAGTTGAATTACCCCTCAATATCAATTGCGGGGGACCTGAAGTTCAGGGATATCTGGCAGATCAGTGGTGGTCAGCTGGGGTGGCCTATGGCCATGAAGGCGGCAATTATCAATTGAACCAAACCTATCCCGATATTTCTGGAACAGAGCTTGATTCAGTCTTTGCTAGCTCCTTAAATCGCTTTTCTCGTTATAACGTCCGCCTTGCACCAGGCCTTTTTGATATCACCCTTTCTTTTGTCGAACAGAGCTACACAGATCCCGGAGATAGGATATTTGAACTCTATGTAGAAGACTCTCTTATCAGTGGGACCATTGATGTCAACGCTGCTGTAGGCTCCCAAGTCCTCTACCAGATCACTATAAATGAATTGCTTATAACTGATGGTGAATTGAATCTGCTTTGTTCAGCTTCCATTTATGGCCGCGGTTATGCTTATGCAGGACCCTTTCTAAATGCTATCCAGGTTGAAGGTGAGTATACAGTTAGTATTGGAAATGAGCCAATTGAAGCTCCAGATGTATTTGGTTTGTCTCAAGCTTTCCCCAACCCCTTCAATGCATCAACCACATTTCAATATCAATTGAGAGAAGCAGGAGTAGCAGAGTTGCATGTATATGATTTGCGGGGAAGACACAAATCTACCCTTTTTAGCGAGTGGAAATCTGCAGGTAAGCATACTTATTCCTGGAATGCCGATGCCCTGGACAGTGGTATCTATGTGGTTCAACTCAGCTCCGCCCATAAAACAGCGAGCCAAAAAGTGTTAATGATAAAATAATGCGCTATCTTCAAAAAATAAGCATTCTACTATATCTCAGTGTTGGACTGATCATGCTAAGTGCCTGTGAAGAGACTGAAACGCCAGTAGATGATGTGATTGTTATTGACACGCTAAATATTCCTGGATGGACGCTCACTTGGCATGATGAATTTAATTCCGATACTGTCGACACTGACAATTGGATAATCGCTGATGGTCATTGGTCCCATAATGGGGAGGAGCAGTATTATGCTCCAGATGATGTTTATATGCACGAAGGCTCCCTGAGGCTAAGATCCCAATATCGTCATTATGAAGGACTTTCCTTCACTTCTGGTCATATTGAGTCCGTTTACTATCAGCGCTATGGTCGCATCGATATCCGGGCCAAAATGCCTGGAACCAGAGGAATGTGGCCAGCATTATGGTTACTTCCCGCTGCTCGAACCTGGCCACCGGAAATTGATATCCTTGAACTCTTGGGGCATGATCCCAATACCATATATATGTCCAATCATTGGGGTCCACTTACGGATGGGAAATCTCCGTGGGAGCTTGGACAAACTCGAACATCTGGTTTCACGGGTCAAGATTTCACACAAGATTTTCATTTGTTCAGCCTTGAATGGTCAGCAGATACACTCTCATGGCTGGTAGACGATACCGTTAGATTTGTGAGTACTTCGGGTATCCCACACGAACCAATGTATCTAATTATGAATACTGCTGTGGGTGGTGATTGGCCAGGAAGCCCAGACGGAACAACGATTTTTCCACAATACCACGATATTGACTATGTAAGGTTTTATGTGTGCAATGAAGAAAATTAGTGTTTTACTCTTCCTGCTTATCGCAGCGATGCCCCTTGAGGCCTTCGTTCATGCTGAAGGTAGAAATATGGTTGATGCAGAGGGCAACCTGGCTTTGATGAAGGGTATGGGGCTGGGAGGCTGGCTGGTGCCCGAGGGCTATATGCTGCACACCATATCCCAATCTCCTACGACCATTCGCAATGACATAATTGATGTGGTGGGCGAAGCTGGTGCAGATCAATTTTATGCAGCCTATCATGAGAATTATGTGACGCGTGAAGACATTGCAGAATTGGCTGAATGGGGTTTTGATCATGTTAGAATGCCCTTTCATTACAATATGTTTTCACCAGCACGGGGGGTCTGGAGTGAGTGGGGTTTTGAAGTCACTGACTCCCTCATCGCCTGGTGCTCCGATGTGGGTATGCATGTCGTCTTAGATATGCACTGTGCCCCAGGTGGTCAAAATCATGGTCCCATTAGTGACAGCGATGGAACAGCTCGCCTCTGGTTGGCCGATTCTAATAAGGCCCACACCATTGAAATCTGGGAAGCCATTGCCCAACGCTATGTGGATGAGCCCTGGGTGGGAGGGTACGACTTGCTCAATGAACCCGTTCTCCCTCAAGGTGTTACAGCCCAGGAATTTCGATCTCTATATGTGAATATTCGCAATGTGATCAGAGCCATCGACAACAATCATATTCTGTTTATCGAGGGGAACTGGTACGCCACTGATTTTAACGGGCTCACGCCACCTTTTGATATCAACATGTCGTATAGTTTTCACAAGTATTGGAGTGTGAATGATCAAGCCTCCATTCAGAGCTACATCAATATGCGCGGAGCCAACAATGTCCCGCTTTGGATGAGTGAAACAGGCGAAAACTCAAACACCTGGTTTCATGAAGCAGTACAATTATTCGAAGAACACGATATTGGGTGGTGCTGGTGGACAACCAAGAAATTTGAAACCATTACCAGCCCATATTCTGCGGCGCTCCCAGCCAATTGGGATTTGTTACGCAATTATTGGCAGGGGACAGGTCCCAGACCCAATGCTCAAACCGCCCTGGCAATCCTTATGGAATTTGCGGACAATTTGAAAACTGAAAATTGCCATTTTAGTCCCGGTGTGGTGGCATCTTGGTTCAGTCCAGAGTACGCTTCTCAGAACATGCCCTTAAAGGAACATGTTATCCCAGGTACTATTCTCACTGCTGATTATGATATCGGTGCTCAGGGTGTGGCTTATCTCGATGATGTCTACGAGACGGTTCATTGGGATGATTATACAGCCTGGAACAATGGCCATCAGTATCGCAACGATGGTGTAGATCTACAAATAGAGTCTTCTGGCATTCCAAATGTGGGTTGGGCAACCGGGGGTGAGTGGATGAAATACACATTTACCGCCGAATATGGTGGGATCTATGATTTGAGTCTTGAGGTTGCCAGCACTTCCTATTCAGGACAAGTCAGATTATTTCTAGATGGTGAGGTTCTCACCACCATTGATGAAACTCCTACTACGGGGAGTTGGACAACATATACACCCCTGATTGTTGAGGGTCTTGATATTCCAATAGGTGAGCATGAATTGAAAATACAAATTTTACAATCAGGTCCCAACCTGCGAGCCATGGTTTTTACCCTGGATTCCGTCTATACTTATCCTGAGTTACCCAATTCATTCACCCTAGAACAAAATTATCCCAATCCCTTCAATGCAGGAACGACTATTCCTGTCACGACTTCGACAGAAGCCCCTTTGAAGGTCGAGATATTGGATATATTGGGTCATCAGGTCAAAACTTTTGAAGTTGAGCAGAATAGCGCTCCATATGTACATTGGAATGGTATAAATATTGATGGACAGTTCGTCTCCGCAGGTGTATATCTCTATCGTGCAACTGCCGCTGATAAACAGCTGGTTAGAAAAATGATTTATCTTCCCTGATGTGTTTTGGGGGGAAGCTTAATATTTTGGGGACATTTTTTAAATATTTGACAAAAGGATTCTAAAATAACAGCGTCTCATACTTTGTAAACTGATTAGAGTCAATTTTAAGGAACTTGGTATCTAGATGAATGTAAAGCACAGTAAAATAACAACATACATGGTTCTCGGTTTAGTCCTGGTCCTACTGCTCATTTTTATTCCATTTCCACAAGGTGCTTCCCTCAAAGCACTGGTTACAGCCTCAACACAATTTCAGGTTTTATCAAATGGGAGTGGTGCCTATTCAACCCGCTTAAAGGATTTATGGAAGAATCAGACAATTAACTCCACTAGTCTGGTTCCAGATCGTGGTGGATTGTTAGCTTATAAGGCCAATGCAGCCATTTCTCAGGGCTCAGTGATGGCAGGTGATACACTGGGCTGGCTCTACTCCTCAACGCTCTCAGATAGGATTGTCAGCCTTGAAGGCAATATTAATACACTGAAAGCATCCCTGGAATTTGAACGGTCCGGCAACAAAGCAACCGAGATTGAAGCAGCCAGACTTCGACTTACCTACGCCAGGACGAGACTTGAAGAGCAACAAAAAATTCTTGAGCGCTCAAAGAGTTTGCTAGATGGCAAAATTATTCCTCAGCAGGAATATGATCTGGAGGTGCGTCGCGAGAGGTTGGATGCCATCAGGGTATCCATTGCGGAAGCTGATCTGGGATCTGCTCTGAGTGGTGCTCAGACCAGAAAACTGGATGTCTACCATTCCCAGATAGCCGATGAAGAAAAGAAATTAGCTCTCGCTCGCGATGTGTTGGCACAAATGACATTTGTTAGTCCCATCTCGGGTCAACTTTTCTTTCCCGTATCCGAAGATACTCTGCTCTCCATTGAACAGGTTGATACCTTGATTGTGATCCTGCCCATACAGGGGGGATCACATAACAGAGTAGACTGGACCTCCCCGGTGTCTTTGACTGGTGTGGATTTCGAGATGAGCATAACCTCAGAGCAAATGCAAGTCGATAATCGCATCCTCAGAGTGGGAGGTGAGCAGCTCATCCTGGTCCGTATTCGAATTGACAACACCGCTGGTTTGTTGGTACCGGGTCAACTGTTGGAAGCCTCTGTAGGCTTCACCTCAAAAAGTGTTTTCCATATGTTAATGGAATTGTTTTAGGATATTCGTCATGCCGGGACGCCAGGAAAACAAGTATGTCATCCCCGTCTATTCCATGGATGAGATACGGTGTGCCATTGAACCATACGTGAAGGCTGATAATCATCGTGCCCTGCAGGAATCCAATATTTATGTGATCCGTTCCATTTATTTCGACACTTTCGAGTTAAAGGATTATTACGAAAAGCACGCCGGGCTTCAGATGCGTAAGAAATTGCGGGTTCGTGGGTACAACACCTTGACTGAGAACAGTGAGGTATTTCTCGAAATAAAGTGGAAGAACAACACCTTTATTTCCAAAGATCGCACTCCTGTGAAATATGCTGACGTGGCAAACCTCCTGGCCGGGGGAGACTTGGATAAGTATCTCCTATACCGCAAAGATTTTCCAAATTCGCGGGAAAAGGCCAGCAAATTTTTATTCTACTTGAAACGGAGTTCACGCGTTCCTATGAATCTGGTGACCTATTCCCGAGAAGCTTACATCGGGAAGTTTAATCATTCCGACAGAATCACCTTTGACAGTAACATCCGTTCTATGATGTTTCCTGGCTTGGATGACCTGTATGAAGAGGAGCGACTCGCCACCTTTCTGGATCGCGAATTTGTGCTGGAATTCAAATCTGAGAACCCCATGCCGGAATGGTTCAAACGCATCATCCAGAAATACAATCTCAGAAAGCAGGCCTTCTCCAAATATGTGAGAGGCATAGATACCCATTACCGCCATGTGGGAGATTGTACAAAACGTGAAATTGTTTCCATGAGTCACTACTAGAAAGAGAATATATGCAATTATTTGAAATACAGTCACTTATGGATATGAATATTCGCACAGGCGATGTGCTTCTAAACCTGCTCGTAGCCTTTTTATGTGGTTTGGTCATTGCCCAAACCTACAAGATGACTTTCGGTGGTGCCTCTTATTCAAAAAGTATTTCCAACTCTCTGGTTGTGTTGGCTATGATTACCACCGTGGTCATCATTGTTATTGGTAATAATCTTGCCAGGGCTTTTGGACTGGTGGGGGCCATGTCAATCATTCGGTTCCGCACGGCGGTTAAAGACCCTATGGATATTGTCTTTATCTTCTTTTCTCTGACTATCGGTTTGGCTGCTGGTGTGGGATTGGCTCAAATAGCCATTATCGGTACTTTGAGTATCAGCGCAGTCCTCTTGGTGATGAGCAAGATAGGCTATGGTTCACACCGCAGTGACGAAAATTTGCTTCAATTTGCCTATAGTGGGGATCACAATGGGGGAGAACCTCCCTATATGGCAATTATTCAAGCGCATTGTCGATCCTACACCATGATAAATGTACGGTCTCTGGGTAGCAGAAAACAGTACGAGATATCTTATTATGTCACACTGAGAGATGCCTCGAAAGGCAACGAGCTTGTCAAAGCTCTATCTGGTCTGGGAGATGTAGATAAGATCAATCTGTATTCAGATGAATCACTCTCACAGTAGTTTTTCAATTTTTATTAATTCGATAGGAGTAAAGATATCCTAAAACGCAGCGTGTTACTGCTTCTCCTACTGGTTATTGTGCAGGGTTCTGACAAGCTCATCCAAAATATCAACGCCCGTCGGATAACCACGTTAAATGGTCTCTGGAACTACATTGTAGATCCCTATGAGAATGGGTTTTATGATTACCGCTATACACCATTTGATGACTATGGCGATCCTACCTCAAGCGGTGGATATTTCACCAATCAGAAACCTGTAAACCCCTGGGACAGAGTGGAATACGACTTTGACCTGTCAGAGAGGATTAAAGTTCCAGGTGATTGGAATTATCAAAAAGAAAAGCTTTACTATTATGAAGGAACCATCTGGTATAAGAAGTCCTTCAACTACACCAAGTCCGATGAAAACAATCGTGTATTTGTCCATTTTGGCGCCATCAATTATCAGGCTGATGTCTATTTGAATGGTCATAAGTTGGGGACTCACAAGGGAGGATTTACACCATTCAACTTTGAGGTAACTGATCTATTACTGGACAAGGATAATTTCCTGATAGTAAAGGTGAACAATACCCGCAAGAAGGATGAGGTTCCCACTGTGAATACAGATTGGTGGAACTTCGGCGGCTTGACTCGCAATGTGTCCCTTGTTGAGGTTGCCCCAAGCTTTGTTTCGGACTACTTCCTCCAATTGCGTAAGGGCTCTAAGCGGGACCTCAATGGCTATGTCCAACTGGATGGGGAGGATAGGGCAAACAGAAATGTGGTTCTGACTATTCCCGAACTCAAAATGAATAAATCCTTGAAGACGGATACAGATGGCAGGGTTGAGATCAATCTCAGCTCAAAGCGTATAAAGTTGTGGTCACCAGAGCAACCCAAACTATATGAAGTTAAAATTCGTCTTGATGAGGATATCATCACAGATCGAATTGGATTTAGAACTCTTGCTACAAAAGGTTCTGACATTTTGCTTAATGGAGAATCGATTTTCCTCAGGGGTATCTGCATTCATGAAGAGAATCCCATTCGTGGAGGTCGCGCCTACAGCAGGGAGGACTCCCGTCTTCTTTTGGGATGGGCAAAAGAATTGGGCTGCAATTATGTACGTCTCGCCCACTATCCTCATAATGAGAATATGGTTCGTCTGGCCGACGAGATGGGCATGATGGTCTGGGAAGAAAACCCTGTTTATTGGACCATCTCCTGGGAGAATGAACAGACCTACCTGACTGCCCAGCAGCAACTTAGCGAAGTTATCTCACGCGATAAGAACAGAGCCTCTGTCATCATTTGGTCCATGGCGAATGAAACCCCCGTCAGTGATGCCAGAATGGTATTCCTGAAAAATCTCAGAGACTTCACCTTGAGTATGGATGATACCCGACTCATCAGTGCCGCACTGGAAGTTCAGGGCTTTGGTGAGGGTGGATTGACACGTAAAATATCTGACCCCTTTGCCGAGTTTGTCGACGTGTTGAGTTTCAATGCATATGTCGGATGGTACGATGGGCTGCCAGATAAGTGCGATAAGATTGAGTGGGACATCGATCAGGATAAACCGGTTATCATCTCAGAGTTTGGAGGGGGTGCTCTCCAGGGCTTACATGGTAATCGTATGGATTGCTGGACAGAAGAATACCAGGAATACATTTATGAGGAATCCATAGAGATGTTCCAGCGCCTTCCACAGCTCAGAGGTACATCACCATGGATTTTATCAGATTTTCATTCACCACGGCGCGTATTGCCAGGCATCCAGGACGGCTGGAATCGGAAGGGTCTCATTGGCGAGACTGGGAATAAGAAAAAAGCATTTTATGTGATGCAGGAATTTTACCAGGATATGAGAAAAACCTGGAAGTAACAATTTCCTCATCTCAATTGTAAAAAAATAGTAAGAACATAATCAACACAAGAGGAACAGCTAAACGATGACTCTTCACATTATTGATATTTCAATTATTGTTATTTATCTCGTCGCCGTGGTCCTCATGGGTTTATGGCTGAGGAGTAGGGCAGGTAAGGGGATGGATGCCTACTTCCTGGGTGGTCGTAGTATTCCCTGGTACGTTCTGGGTGTCTCAAATGCTTCAAGTATGTTTGATA
>Ga0307992_1001590_pt1 | contig 13381 bp, 14 predicted proteins | sample EllFjometagen133_FD_203162 | JGI IMG/M metagenome (GOLD analysis project Ga0307992, IMG submission 203162) | Marine microbial communities from Ellis Fjord, Antarctic Ocean - #133 | ecosystem: Environmental > Aquatic > Marine > Unclassified | place: Southern Ocean | collected 2014-10-08
CGATGGTATTTACTTCAATAACACCTTCCACGTTCTCAATGACTATTTACAGAATCCTAAAAAACTTGAAACCTTTCCGGAAGATCAGAAAGATCCTTATCCCGGTGTAAAATTCAAAAAAGGTAAAAGACCTCAATAATTGATAATTATTACGATAATACAAAACGCCCCGCATTCGGGGCGTTTTTATTTTTGTTCAATATTAAAGTTTACTTATTCTTTTTATTTATTAAAGCATAAATATTTAAAGGGGGCATAAGTACAGATTGAATACCTGCTTTTAATGTTGTAGTTGCTATAATTTCACGAATATATGGAAAAATTAATGCAGGGGCATTATTGTTCGCAAATTGCGTTAAATCCATGTTTTTCTCTTCAGAGATAATTGAAAATATACCAACCATTGTACAATTTATTTTAAAAGAATCATTTGCATCATTTATTGAACAGATAAGCTCATATGTTAATTTATCTTTTTTTTCTGAAAAAGAAATATTGTTATCTAATTCAATAGAAAGCTCAAGTTTATTAAGCATTTCAGGTTTTCTTGTAAAAGAGAGATCTTTTAGAATTATATTTTCAAAATTTATTCCTGGTTGTTTTTCTTTAATCATTTTAAGCCGCCATTGAATTTTCACAAATAAACATATTACTATTAGATAATGGTACATTATAATTTAATGACCAATCAATATAATTTGATTTATCAATATTATTGGATGAAATTTTACTGATCATTTTTTCACAACATGATTTTTTATCAACAACAAAATAAAAATTATAGACATCTTTAGCCCATAATAAATTTATCTTCAAATTCATTACAATAAGCTGATATTTATCAGAATAATATATATCATCACTATTTATTGAAACAAAAACTGAGTCTTCTTCACGCTCATAATAAATACTTATTTCCAAAGATGGAAAAGATTCATGAATAATATTTTTTAAATCATTCTCTATAAATAAATTATTTTTCATTTTATTCCTTTTCATAAACTTATAATATCACTTATAATATTTAAATTATCAAGTATTATTTTTAATTCTATTTCTCCAATCATATTATCTTTATAATCAGCAATTATTCGCTTTCTATAAAGATTATCCCAAATATTTATTTTAGATATTTCTGGAATAGTTTTTCCTTTATCCATCAAGCATTTAATTAAGGCACTTTGAATTTGACCGTGTCTATACTCAGTATCTTTTTCTTCTCCAATTTCACATAAAAAACCTTCTAAATCAAAGTTATTCTCAATTAGATAGCTTTTTGCTTTTTGATAAGCGCTATAATAAGCTCTACTGGCTCCTGCGTTATATGCTTTTAATGTTAAACATTTTTCAGCAATACGTTTATTTTCATCAGACTTAATTTTTAGGCTCATAAACAAATATAAAATTCTTTTTTATGTTTGTCAATATTTCAATTGATATTAACATAATTATGTCATATTCACTAATTATGCCTTATTTTATAAAATCTCTACTTTGGGAAAGCCGGTATTGCCGGCATAATAATGGTTGTTTTACTATCAGAACTCATGGCAGAAAACACACCCAATGCTCCGTTTGAAATATTTGAATGTGGATTATAGGGTGTTGATGACATGATGGGATTTGAGTTAAATACATCATTCAAAGTTTCAAAATATATATAGACACCGCGATCTACAGCGTAGGCCTTAACCGTTACGGTATCTCCTAAATAAAAGCGAGAAAAACCGCCCATATATTTGAGTGTATCATTTTCTGCACCTTCATCATCACTTGCCGAGTATGCTCTGGTAATATCTTCACCATTCAGAATATATTTAAAGAGATAATAATTTTCTTCAAGCTGATCATCATAAAGGTCAGTAAATATCAACCAGGGAATGGTATCAGAACCTCCCATTCCTCCTCCGGGATGTACGTTTAAACTATCACCAAATCCACCAAAGGCCAGCATAGAGATTGATGTCAACTGATAAATATGAGGCTCCGGAGGTAAATACGAGCTGGCGGTATAAGTTTGTGAATCATGGATAACGCTCAAATGATAATTGGCATCACTTTTACCTCTCATGCTACTGCTTTTATACATTCCCTTGCCAGTATATTCAAGCGTGTCCGGAATTGTATCATCTTCCTGAATGATCACAATGGCATCGCAGATACATTGTTGGGTGTCAGGAGTAAAATATGAGGTGGTTTTTTGTATTAATACTTGTGCCAGTGAGTCTTTAAGCACTTTCCCTTCAATCACCAAAGCCGGGTCAGCTAAATTAAGATCGATATCGATCACCTTTTCACAAGATGCAAGAGCTATAAGCGCGATCAGAAATATTAAAAGTAATTTTTTCATATTTATGCCTTAAAAATTAAGGTTAAAAGTAATGGAGGGGACAATACCGAACAGTGCCAATTGCACCGCTTCCATATTGCCCGGAGTTGTTTCGCTATCCCTGAAATAGATCGAATAGGCGTTATAACGATTATATACGTTGTAAATTGAAAAGTCCCAGGATGTTGTATAATCTAGTTTGTGTGTTTTCCCATCCAGATGAAAATTCAAGTCCATGCGATGATAATCCGGCATGCGATAGCCGTTTCTTTCGGTATAATATGGAATGACCTGGTCTTCAATAATATATTGTCCACTTGGGAATGTCACGGCATTCCCGGTATAATACACCCAGGTTCCCGAGACAGTCAGTCGATCAGTAATTTTGTAATTCATTACGATCGAAAGATCATGAGAACGGTCGTACTTAGCAAGATACCAGTTACCATCATTGATATCTTCTATCTGATGTTCCGTACGAGCCAAGGTATAGGAAAGCCAACCGGTTAATTTACCGAACTTCTTCTTTAGGTATAGCTCAAGACCATAGGATCGACCTTTTCCGTTCAATATTTGTGATTCAATTTTATTATTGAACATAATATTCGTACCATCTTCAAAATCTGATACGTTCTGCATATCTTTGTAATAGATTTCAATCGATGTTTCAATATTATTGTCATCGAAGTTGTGGAAATACCCAAGAGCAAATTGATCAACGATCAGGGGTTTTACCAGTGTTGAACTTGATATCCAAACATCTGTCGCTTGCCCGGAAGTACTGTTCGATAACATATGAAGATATTGCGCCATACGATTATATGAAGCCTTAATTGAATTTTGATCAGTTAAACGATAATTAAAAGAGATCCGTGGTTCAAGATTCCAATAATATTGTGCGGTTTCCCCATCATCGTACCAAGTTGAATCTGTTTTGATATTATCATCATCATAGTCATATATCCAACTTGGTCCCAATTGATTGTACATGGAAACCCTTAAACCGTATTCCGCACCTAAAAGTGGTGTGATCTGATGTTCATTTGAGATATAGGCGCCACTTTCCAAAGAATACTGCTCATCCATGATCAAGCGAAAATCACTGCTATCGGTTCCGGTTATTAATCTGCCGGGATTAAATTTATAACTAGAGGCATTAAACCCCATCTTGACTGTATTGTTTGGATTAGGAAAATATGTAAAATCCTCTTTGACCGTATAATTATCTATTCCGGAACTCATAGATATTTGATCGGACAATTTAAAGCCATAATCATACTTGCTGTAGACTGCAGACAGGTTTGAAAATAATTTATCACCAAAAATATGGTTCCATCTGCCTGTAAAAGTGGTGTTTCCCCAACTCGTCCCCATAATATCTTTAAAACCGAACACATCTTCACCGAAATATCCCGAGAAGAATACACGGTTATTATCATTCAGTTTAAAATTCAACTTGGCATTAAGATCATAAAAATATAATTGAGTATCATTTGTGATCATATCCAGCGGTAATGCTTTTAAAATAACATCTGCATAGCTTCGTCTTCCCGAGATAATGAATGAACATTTATCTTTAATTATAGGACCTTCCAGAGTCAGTCGTGAAGATATTAAACCAATTCCCACTCTACCCGAGAATTTCTTATTATTTCCATTATTCATTGATACATCAATAACTGAAGATGCTCTTCCACCATAATAAGCCGGAATACCACCCTTATATACTGTGACATCATTTAAGGCATCGGAATTAAAAACAGAAATAAAGCCCATCAAATGCGAAGGTGAATAGACAGTCGCCTCATCCAGAAGAATGAGATTTTCATCATTCGCTCCTCCACGCACCGAAAAACCCGTACTGCCTTCAGAGGCCGAACTGATACCGGGAAGTAATTGTATGGTTTTAAGGATATCCGATTCCCCGAACAGCACCGGCATGATCTCAATGGCTTTAATATTAAGCTTAGCCACGCTCATTTGCGTAGAACTTACATTATTATCCGGTCGATCTGCACTGACCGTCACTTCATTGAGAGCAATAACCGATGAGATCAGCTCTATATTGATAATTGAATTTTTGCTAAGATCGATCTCTGTCTTTATGGCAGTATAACCCATAAATGAAAAAGTAACTTGATGCTCGCCCTCGGGCAATGTCAGAGAATAAAATCCATAAGAATTCGTAAAAGTCCCTGTTGAACTTTCATCTACAGAGACTGCTGCGCCAATTAGATCTTCTCCTGTCGAAGCATCGGTAATGACACCACGTAAAGAGTAATTTGTAACTGCATAGACAAAAGTCAATGTTAGAAAAAGTATTGAGAGAATTCGTTTGAGCATTTATACTCCATTTTCGTTAAGAAAACATTTGAAGAATACGCCAATAATCTTCAACATAGAGAACATACTACCAAAATATTCCACAGTTCCCAAAATCGTTGCATCATAATGAAAATAATTAGCTTATAAAACTATTTTATTTCATTAATTAGTGATTTTAGTGTTAAGCTTATTTTGTGGGTAGAACATAAAAGTAAATTGATAGAAAATGGCAAAGACTTCCTATCAGTACCAGAAAATGAAAAATAGCATGATTGCCCGGGACCTTTTTAATAGCGTAAATGACAGCTCCAAGAGTGTAGGCTATTCCTCCTGCAAAAAGGAGTATGACCCCTTCTATCGCCAAATTTGCAATGAGTGGTTTTAAAACAACCACCACGATCCAGCCCAATAAAACGTACATAATGGTCAAAAGGATATCAAATCTACCGGTAAAAAATAATTTTAGAATGACACCACCCAAAGCAAGAGTCCAGATAATACCAAACATGATCCAGCCCAGATTTCCCGGTAAAACAATAAGAGTAAAAGGCGTATAAGTGCCGGCGATCAGCACATAGATCAATGCGTGATCAAAAACCTGAAGTTTACCGCGTGTAGCTATGTCTTTTGCGCTATGATACAAAGTTGAAGCAGTATACAAAAGGATCATACTGAGTCCAAAGACAGTAAAGGTAATCACATGAAGTGTATCGCCATATGTCAATGCTCTTATTATTAATAACACCAATGCAATTACACTGAGGACTAATCCTGAAGCGTGAGTAATTACATTTATTTTTTCTTCGGTGGCTGAGTATTTTCCAATACGCTGCTTACTTTTCATCAGCTCAGTACCTATTGGAGATTAGGATAATAATATTCTACTTCTTAGCAAGCATGACCAAAGGTTTTTGACCTTTTTTCTTGGCCTTAAAGGCTTTGATGATCGGTTCGGCATATTCGAAAGGAACGGTTATAAATGAAAAGTTATCCATTACTTGAATATCTGTAATATCACGAGATTCCATTTTAACCGTATGCATAATCAATAATGCAAGTTTATCTGGACGCATCTTATCTTTTTTGCCAAGGGCAACAAAAAGACGAGCTTTGCCATGTTTATCAAGATCACGGCTTTTTGATTCATATTCTCTGATCTTACCATATACACCCGGGTTTAGATCGTCTTTAAAAGCATAACTTAGAACTGAAGCAAGCAATTGAGATGGCTTGCCCGTTTCCAGTAATTGTTTTGCCCAGGTATAATACATTGAATCAACTTCTTGATCGAGTACGGCATTCAGTTCTTCGGCAATTTTCTTTTTCTTAGCAGAAATAATATCATCAACACTCGGTATATTTTTGCGTTTAATGTTCGTTTTTGTCATGCGCTGAATGAACATCAGTTTTGAATATTCACTCGGTGTAATAAATGTAATGGCAGTTCCTTCTTTGCCGGCTCTTCCTGTACGACCGATACGGTGAACATAAGATTCCGGATCATGCGGTAAGGAGAAATTGATCACATGCGAAAGGTCACTCACATCAATACCGCGAGCCGCAACATCAGTTGCAACCAAGATATTGATACTTTTCTTTTTAAAGCGGGCCAATGTGCGCTCGCGCTGTGCCTGGGAAATATCGCCATGAATTGCTTCGGCATCGTATCCCCTACCCAGTAAACGTGTAACAAGCGTATCAGTATCTTGTTTGGTACGGCAAAAGACCAGTCCGTAAAAATTTTCTACAAAGTCAACAATACGGCAAAGGACATCAAATTTTTCTGAATTCTTGACCTCAAAATAGATCTGTTCTGTGAGATCCGTTGTAACATTTTCTTTTTTTGCTTTCAGTAATTCATAACCGTCCATGTACTTTTTGGCAAGATCACGAATCTTTTGAGGCATGGTAGCCGAAAATAAAAGTGTGCGTTTATTAGGATTGGTATATTTCATGATCTCTTCCATATCCTCAATAAAACCCATATTCAGCATTTCATCTGCTTCATCAAGCACAAGATGTTGAATATTTTTTAAATTCAAGGTCTTACGCTTAAGGTGATCAATCACACGTCCGGGAGTTCCAACAACGATCTCTACACCTTTTTTCAAGCGGCGTAATTGCTGATCTATAGATTGACCGCCGTAGATCGGCATGGTTCTAATCTGACTATCTCCGCGAAGGGAGTGAATTTCTTCAGCAACCTGAATGGCCAACTCGCGGGTAGGTGTCAGGATGAGGGCTTGTACTCCAGATTTATTCGGATCAATAAGATCAAGAATAGGTAAACCGAACGCGGCTGTTTTACCGGTTCCAGTCTGTGCCTGAGCTATAATATTTTTATCGTTTTTTAGCATGACCGGAATAGTTAGGGCCTGAATAGCTGTAGGTTCTTCAAAACCTTTTGCTCTGATCGCACTCAGGCTACTATTGGAAAGTCCGAGGTCGGTAAATTTGATTGCATCTGTCATTTTTTTCTCTTTTCATTAATAAAATTCATTCGGATATCCGAATGAGCGAACATACATTACAAAATATGAAAATGATAATGAATAATTATTTTTCTTTTAAAAGAAAATTAGAGACAATTATTTTTATATACTATTTATTTTCAACAGATTACACTAGTACATCAAATGGCAAAGGATAAACCGATTTTGAATCCAAACCATGAAAATAACTTCGTATTTATCCATTCGTACTCATAAACTGTTTTGGGAATATTTATTGTACCATATTCTCCAGCTATCTGTTCATTGGTAAGATAGATATTGAAACTTGGTCCTCCGACCAATGCAAATTTTTCACCTAGTCTTAAACGATAATTTATGGAAAGCTTATTGATCAAGCTTAATCCACCATTCCAATTCCAATCCGTGATAACCTGGTCTGTTCCGGCTTCAATGGATACTGACTGATTATATCCAACCCGGCGACTTGTCCCAATACCAATACCATAACGGTATATATTGCGACCTTGATGCTTGGAGAAACCTACATTGAAGGTATTATAGAATTTCTTGACACCCATCTTGTAACTAAAATTCAAGAATGCTAATTCATTTGAATAAAATTCAAATTCATAATATCCATCTTTTACGACTGATATTAAGCCGATAGGTAATGCATCATTATCTTTTCCAACATAATTTACCACACCTACCTGAAGACCGTCTAATCCACCCACCACATTGACCACGCCTATTTGGACACCACTATAATCTTGAAAGAAAAGATTCACAGGAGCAACCGTAAAGCCTTCTGCTTCTCCAAATACTATATTCAAACCTCCGGCAATTGCAACGCCCTCCATACTCCTTAAATGAATATTCGCACCACCTGCAATAAACAGACCATCTGAGTGCCCTCCACTCAAATTTAAAGCACCTGAAATACTTGTACCTTTTATCGTGCCAAGATGAAGGTTTGTAGCACCGGATATAAAAACACCATTTGATTTTTTTCTAATAGCATTAAATACACCTGCAATCTGAACCCCATTAGCATTGTAATGAATATAATTAAAGACCGATCCGATCTCAACTCCGGAAAGCCCGCCATTCATACCATAGACTATGTTGAACGATATTCCATTGGTATATTGAAATGCATTTAGCCCATTCGTTCCCAAGGGATAGGCGAAACTTAGCTGAAATGGTCGGAATTTGAGCTTTTCCTCATGTCCGAACATTAAACCTGTGCAAAGCGTCAGAGCAATGAGTGTGCAGATAACAATTTTTCTTTTCATTTTTACTTTTCCTCTTCAATTATTGTTGTGCCACAACATATCCCGCCAATTCTTTGTCCAATTCCTGAGCTTGAGTTTTTCGACTTAACTTAATGTGAAAAGTACCTTATATTCTTCAAGTGGATAATCGGTAGAATCCAAACTGAAAAACATTAATAAAGTACCAAGTTTGGCTGATGTTGGAGTTACCCGCCTATATTCAGTATTATCGATCACAAGTGGGTCATCATCCTCCGGATTAAACCAATTACAAGACGAGAAAATACTCAGTAGTAAAATCATGAAAAATATTATTGTCCTTTTCATATTTCACCTCTAATTTCTAATGTATCATTACCAATAATCTAATAAGGATGTTGTTTATTATCAAGAAAATACATGGAAGAGGTTTAAGGTTTAAGGTTTAAAATTAAGGTTGAGGTTGAGAACGAGATCAAGTTTAAGGTTGAGAATAATCGAAATTATTGTAAATTAATTTAAGTAAGTAAAAGATGACCTATGACAATTTCAGTTAATGATATCATGAGCACCTACCGTGAAGCAAGAAATTCCGAGAAAGCACCTGGCATGAAAGCTTACATGAAGCATAAATTTGAATATCTGGGTTTGCAGAAACCAGTGAGAGCAGAACTCCAAAAAGATTTCCTGAGAGAGCAAAAAGGTACAAAAAAGATCAATTGGGATATTGTTTGGACACTCTGGGATCAACCCGAAAGGGAATTCCAATATCTAGCATTGGACTATATTGATACCTTGATGGCATTCCTCGAAACAAATGATATCTTCAAGATCGAGAAACTCATTACCACCAAATCGTGGTGGGATTCCGTAGATGGCACAGTAGTAATGACAGGATGTTTAAATCATAAGTATCCCGAATTAAAAACAACTGTGATAACACACTGGATCAATGAAGAAAATATCTGGTTAAAACACATCTCTATTATTTTTCAATTAAAATATAAATCCGATACGGACACGGAATTTCTTAGCAAAGTGATCCTGGCTAATTGCGGAACAAAAGAATTCTTTATCAATAAGGCTATTGGCTGGGCTTTACGGGAATATTCAAAGACAAACCCAGATTGGGTAAGGAAATTTATTGCCGATCATGAGTTACATTCCCTGAGCATAAGAGAAGGGTCAAAATATATTTGATAATTGATATTTTTCTCGCGAGTTACAAGTCACGCGTTACGCGTAACGATCTTATTTCTTCCTAGATTTTGGCAGTTCCGCGGCTGTTTTAAGTACAAGCTCACACAACCATTCTCTATCATCGATATCATCAATTAAATAAGAGTTCTTGGCACCGGGATAAGCCGGAGCTTCTGTTACTTTGCCAATAAAAGACTTACCCGCTTCAGTCGGCTTGATAAATAATTGATTATCACAGATCAAACCAACAACCTTCTGATCACAGTACAAGGTAGCCCCACCAAACATTTTTCGGTATCTAACATCACCGATCGATTCCAATTGTTCTAAAATATAATCTAAGAACACTTTTTGATTTGGCATATTTTACCTCAAGAGGTTTAAGGTTTACAGTTTAAAATATTCTACTTACTACTTACTACTTACTACTTACTATTTACTACTTACTACTTACCACTTACCACTTACCACTTACCACTTACTTCTTACTCTTTACTAGTCACCGAGGTCCTCAATGATCTCTTTCCTCATGACATCACCTTCGGGTGTAGGATAGAGCATACCTACGTGACAGATCTTTTCATATTCATGATAATTGAAATCAATTCCAAGCTCTATGGCCATTTTATGAAGCTTACGGCAATCTGCAACAAGCAGATCATGCGTACCGACATAACAAGAGATCGGGGCAAGTCCTGTCAGTTTTCCATAAATCGGACTGACAAGATAATGCGTACGATCAAGAGGTCCTGCGTATAAGCGCCCGGCCTCTAATATAGATTCTATATTCAGTAGGGGATCATTTTTATCAAAATCCATAATATCGGGATTGCTTAGAGTAACATCCACACAAGGTGATAACATGATAATCTGTTTGGGTTGAGGCAAACCTTTCTCCTGCAAAAGCTGTCCTAATGCCAAACTCATACCTCCCCCTGCAGAATCACCGATAATACTTATTTTTTTCGGATCCACTTCTTTGATCAACTCAGTATAGATTTTCAACAACATATCAAAAACATGGGTTACATTGTACTCAGGTGCCAATGGATAATCCGGTGCAATCACTTTGACTTTAAGTTGGTCAATAATATATGATATAAATAACCAATGACCAGAAACAAAATTATACATATAGGAACCACCATGAAGGTAGATGATGACCTCATCGCTCTTATCTTCTAAGGGTTCCAGAGACCAAACCTTATGCCCTAAGTTGTTATCTACTCCAATAAGATACATAAAATACATGCTATTCAAGGGTTTTGCCGGAGTCTTTTTGTTGAGATAATTCATAAATTCAAACAAGCTGTTACCTTCTTTGATCTTTGAATCCCATATCGTTTTTTCAATTGTCTGAGCTATCCAGCTTTTTTCATAGGTATCTTTAATAATGACCTTTTCACTGTCGGGTTCAGCAAGTGTTTGAGCTTGGAGAATGACCGATAACAAAAACAAACTGAGTAATATGAGTAAAATCTTATTTTTCATCGTTATTCCATAAGCTATTCAAAGAATTAAATATGAGCTCTCTACAGGCCTTCCCCTCAGGTGTTGGATAAAGCATCCCATCATGTAAAAGACCTTTAATTTCATTATAATCGAGTTGATGTCCCGCATTTATAGCTTTTTCTTTGAATTTTCTACAATCAGGCATGAGAATATCATTATCTCCAATAAACAATGCGATCGGCGGCAAGCCCTCCAGTAAACCGAACAAAGGACTTACCAAGTAATTGCGTCTGTCCAGATTTCCCGCATAGGCTATACCCGCATCGATCAAACCTTGAATATTCAAAATAGGATCTAGTTTGTCTATTTCCATAATCTCGGGATTGTCCATGGTAACATCCAACCAAGGTGAAAGCAAGAACAGTTGAAAGGGTTGTACAATTTCCTTTTGATGCAGGTGTTGAGAAAAGGCAAGTGCCAATCCACCCCCTGAAGAGTCTCCCATCAGGGTAACATGTGCTGCTCCAACCCGTTCAATTAATTCTTTATAGACTGGGATCAGCATTTCAAAAACATCGTCAACCGTTTCTTCGGGTGTCAAAGGATAATCAGGTGCTATGACTGTGCATTTTAATTTATCGGCCAAGGCACCGATCAAGAACCAATGACCGGGAGTAAAATTTGCCGCATAAGCACCACCATGAAGAAAAAGTATATATTTATTTTTGAGAGCCTTGCGTGAAGAAATACTCCACACTTCGCGATTAAAAATATTTTTCGATGATATGACAAACATATTTTCCATCAAACGAGGTGGGGTTGCCCTATTTCGCATTCTTGCAAATGCTTCCAGAGTATTTTTCTCTTTCATTCGGGCAAGACGTAGACTTGCCTCGAGTATGCGATTGACAACACTTTGCTGCTTTTCGGTGTACATGATTTAATATAATATGTTCATAAGAAAAATAAAATTGAAATGTGATAAAGAGGTGTAAAGGTGTAGAGGTGTAGGGGTTAAAATTTGATATGATCAATTGGGATCGGGGTATCAAATCCTTCTACCATTGCGTTTATTAGACAAAATGATTGGAAAGTTGGTATTTGTTCAAGCCTGATCGGGATTTCACGTATTCTCCCTATATCTATTAATCGTGCTCTGCAAGTTCCCATCAATAAAGGAGTATCGGGAGTTAGCCATTCTTTCCCATCGAAAAAAACAATGTTAGCACTGGACGTATCCGTGACAAAACCATTCTTTAGGATCAAGATATCATCGCACTCACCTTTGTACCTCATCAGTCGATCTATCGAACGCCGCTTAGTTTTCTTACAATTATAATCGATCGTATTGTCTTTCACTATTTGTAAGGTCTTGATATTTTTGGGTTTATATTTTTCGGTCTCATATCGAAAAGATGTTTTGTTATATAAAAAACGCAGTTTGATCTTATCAACACTTAGATCTTTGGGAAATCTAATTAAATCAGCAAGCTTAAAAGGAGCGGTCTCACCGTAAACATGCAAAAAAGTTCGTTCAAGACGACGTTGATGATAATTTAAGTTCCAGACAACACCATTTTCAATCCGAATGCTTTCAACTAAGGGGTACATAAACTTTATCCACCATTTCATTATATTCATCTTCTAAATTGCTATTCGCGGTAATACCGCCACCGCTTCGAAATTGGAATCCATTTTCTGTTTGTTCAATATATCTAATATTTACGGCAGAATCAATTTCCTTTCCGTCAAATACTCCGAAAATACCCGTAAAGTAGCCACGATCTATTTTTTCCGCTTCCCGAATGATCTCTACAGTTCGCTGTTTTGGTGCACCACTGATGGATCCGGCAGGCAATAAAGTGCAGATCATATCCCCCATCTTCTCCCGCCAATCTGTATCTAACTCACCTCGAATTTCGGAACTGACTTGCAGGAGATTTTTCCGGTTGCTATGGATTTCTGTAAGAAAACGGAATTTTGTGACCGTGATATTCTTTGCGACTATTGCCAGATCGTTTCGAATGAGATCCACTATAGTATTATGCTCCCATGTTTCTTTTTTATCCGATAAAATAGTCTGTGCCGCATTGGGCAAATCGGCATCGATCGTGCCTTTCATGGGATAAGAAAATATATGACCATTCTGTGTTCGTATAAAGCACTCGGGTGAAAAAATAGTGAATTGATTTTTGAACAGTAACTTATACTGAGCTTCCGCACAAGAGAATATGTCATCTATTTTTTTATTGATCTTGATCGGAGTCGGGAAAGTAATATTCAGTAAGTATGTATTACCGGCATTCAAATGATCTTGGGCACAGGAAAAGGACTTTGCATAGTTTTCCTTCTTCATTGGAAAGATATTA
>Ga0307992_1001592_pt1 | contig 13371 bp, 13 predicted proteins | sample EllFjometagen133_FD_203162 | JGI IMG/M metagenome (GOLD analysis project Ga0307992, IMG submission 203162) | Marine microbial communities from Ellis Fjord, Antarctic Ocean - #133 | ecosystem: Environmental > Aquatic > Marine > Unclassified | place: Southern Ocean | collected 2014-10-08
ATCAACATGGATATAATCAGCACCAGCCCTGGAGGCTTCAGCTACCTCCTCACCGAGCCGACCAAAATCGGCGGAGAGAATAGATGGGGCAAGTTTGACTTTAGGAAGATCTTTCAACCTTCAACCTCTCCCAGTAGTTTTTTGGCTGTGGCCAGTGCCTGCTCCACCTGCCCCGGAGCGGTGCCGCCAACAACATTCCTGGCTGCTAGAGAAGACGTAACGCTAATAGAGTAAACATCCTCTTCAAACAGCGGTGAAAACTTCTTGTATTCGCTCAAACCAAGCTCAGCAAAGGACATACCCTTTCCCTCAGCATAGCCCACCAGTCCGGCCACTATACCATGGGCGGAGCGGAAGGCCTCTCCTTTCCTGACCAGGTAGTCAGCCAGGTCTGTGGCCAGGATATAGCCTTGTTTGAGTGCCCGTTCGATATTTTCCGTCCTAACCCTAATGGTGCTGACCATGCCGGCAAATACCTTAAGGGTGGAGAGCAGCGTATCTACGGTATCAAAAAAGCCCTCCTTATCCTCCTGCAGGTCCCTGTTATAGGACAGGGGAAGTGCCTTCATAGTAACCAGCATAGCAGTAAGCCGGCCATACACCCGTCCCGTCTTCCCCCTGACCAGTTCGGCAATGTCCGGGTTTTTCTTCTGCGGCATTATGCTTGAACCGGTAGCGTAGGCCTCATCAAGCTCAATAAAACTAAACTCCTGGGAGGACCATAGAATAATCTCCTCCGCCAGCCGTGAAAGGTGCATCATACAAAGGCTGGCCGCTGCTTCATAGTCCAGTACAAAGTCCCTGTCCGAGACCGCATCCATACTGTTCTGGCTTATCCGGCTGAAACCCAGTTCGCAAGCCAAAAAGTCCCGGTCAACATCATAGGCTACGCCAGCAACAGCACCACTCCCCAAGGGCATAACATCAACCCGCCTAAGGCAATCGCAGAACCGGTCGGCGTCCCGTTGGAGCATCTCAAAATAGGCCAAAAGGTGATGCGCCAGCAGCACCGGCTGTGCCGGCTGCAGGTGAGTGTACCCCGGCATAACTACACCCTTATTAGTCTCAGCCAGGTCAACTAGCGCCTGCTGTAACTCTTTCAGGCTGTCCAAGGTCTCCAGGGCTGCCTCCTTGGCAAAGAGACGGAGGTCCAGAGCTACCTGGTCGTTTCTAGACCGAGCCGTGTGCAGCTTCCTGCCTGCCTCACCTATCTTCTCAATGAGGCGGGCCTCGATGTTCATATGAATATCCTCAAGCTCGGCCTTAAACTGGAATTTGCCCTGCGCTATCTCCTCACGGATAGACTCAAGGCCTTTCGTAATAGCCTCAGCCTCTCTTTCCGAGATTATCTGCTGCCGGGCCAGCATCTTGGCATGGGCGATGCTGCCGGCAATATCCTGCCGGTACAGTCGCCAGTCAAAATGGGTAGAGACGGTATACTCCGCTACCAGCTTATCAGCCGCTTTATGAAAACGGCCCCGAATAAGGCTCATCTACTTCCCCCTTGTTTGAATCTATAATGCCAAACAAACACCGGGAGTCCGGCTATTTAGTATTCTGTACCTGCGCCTGAGTCCTGGCCGACAGCCCCCAGAGGTGGATAAAACCGACGGCGGCACTATGATCAAACTCATCACCCTCATCATAGGTAGCCAGACTATGCTCATATAGCGAGAACGGTGACTTTCGCCCGACTACACGGCAACTCCCTTTGAATAACTTCAATCGCACGGTCCCACTGACAAAGCGCTGTGAAGACCGGATATAGGCATCCAGATCCTGGCGCAGCGGCGTAAACCACAGACCGTTATAGATAAGGTCGGCATAGTCCTGAGCTACCTTCTGCTTGAAACGCAGCTGGTCCCGGGACAGGGTCATCACCTCTAAAGCAAGGTGTGCCTGAAGCAGCACCACCGCAGCCGGCGCTTCATAGACCTCTCTCGACTTTATCCCCACCAGCCGGCTCTCCACATGATCAATCCGGCCAATGCCATGCTCTCCAGCCAGTTCATTCAAGCGACTGACTAGGCTAACACCATCCAGGCTCTGCCCATCAATAGCAACCGGAATGCCAGCCTCAAAACTAATCTCAACATAGCCCGCTACGTTGGGGGCTTCATCGGGTGACTTTGTCCAAGTAAATGCCTCCTCGGGAGGCTCAACCCAGGGGTCATCAAGTACACCACACTCGATAGCCTTACCCCAGAGACTTTCATCAATTGAGTAGGGACTGTCTACGGTAATAGGTACCGGAATGCCATAACGCTGGGCATAACTAATCGTTTCCTGACGGGTCATTCCCCATTCACGAGCCGGGGCAATTATCTTAAGCTCCGGTGCCAAAGCGTTAAAGCTTACATCAAACCTTACCTGATCATTCCCCTTACTGGTACAACCATGGGCCACTGCCTGGGCACCCTCCTCCCGTGCTACGTCTACCAGTAGCTTTGCCATCAAGGGGCGGGCTATAGCCGTAGCCAGTGGGTACTGCCCCTCGTAAATGGCGTCAGCCTGCAATGCTGGAAAAACGTAATCGCTAATATATGAGTCCTTAGCATCTATCACTGACACCTTGAGGGCACCGACATCCAGCGCTTTCTGTCGAATAAGTGAGAAGTCCCGTTCATTACCAACGTCAATGCAGACAGCGATCACGTCCATGTTGTACTTCTCTTTAAGCCACCTGATAGCTACCGATGTATCCAACCCACCGCTATAAGCCAATACTACTTTTTTGCCCGACATAATAAACCTCCGTCAAGAATAACTGAAATTACCCTAGCTCCAGGAATGCTAGTACCGCCTCATTAAATTCAGCAGCCTTTTCGATATGGGGGCAATGACCGCACTCGTTGAACACCTTCAAACTGCTTTTAGGAATACGATGGTATGCCTTCCGGGAGAGTTCAACGGGGTGAATCTTATCCTGCTCACAATGGACGAATAGAGTGGGTGATTTAATCAAGTGCAGCCTATCTACCATAATTATTTCAGGATTGAGGCCGTTAACACCTACCCAGTTGTGCATAATGTTCAGCATCACCCGCCTTGCCTCTGCCATCTGCATAAACCGATAGCTCATGCCAGTCATCTCCCGGGCGACAAGGTCCGGGTTATAGAACTCCATTCTTGCCCTGTGTTCCAAGGCGGACTTTACCGCGGGTTCGGTGGTATCAACGCTACCCATCACCGGTATACTGCACAGCTTATGAAGCAGGGATATGTCGTTACTCAAACCGAAGCAGGATTCCAGGACAAGCTTGTCAACCTTCTCTGGAAAGCTCGTGGCAACACTTACAGCTATGGTCCCACCGAAGGAATGACCGATGATATCGGCATGGTCAATCCCGAAGGTATCCATAAAATCGATAACAAAGTCAGCAAAAAAAGAAATGTTGTAATCAAGGTAGGGCTTGTCAGAAAGGCCATGCCCAGGCAGGTCCATCACATATACCCGGCAGTGCTCACTCAAGAAATAGAAATTAAGATCCCAGGTCTCCAGAAATTCACCAAAGCCATGAAGCAACAGAAGAGGAGGGCCTTCACCCCTTACTGCGTAGCGAATATTCACACCGCCTACGGTAACATACTGCTCGTACCCGTAACCCCGCCCCCCTTCTATCTCGCTGATAATTTCATCAATGTCCATAGGACAACTCCGCTCTCAATCAACAGGTCTGGGTAGTGTCTGCTCCAGAATACCCAGCGCTTCATCAACCTCCCCCTTGCCAATAATTAGAGGAGGCATAAAACGCAGTGCGTTTGGCTTCAACCGGTTAACCAGTAGTCCCTTATCAAGACAGGCCATTACCACCGACTGGGCAATATCACTGCTAAACTCCATTGCTATCAATAACCCACACCCCCGAACATCAGTAATAAAGGAGAATTTCCGCTTCAACTTTTCCAATCCGGAGGCCAGATAATTTCCCACCTCTCTGACATTCCCGGCAATATCATTTTCAATAATGAACTTCAGTGTTGCATACCCGGCGGCACAGGCCACCGGATTGCCACCAAAGGTAGAGCCATGTTCCCCGGGACTGAATACAGATGCCTCATCCTTAGCCAGAGTAGCCCCGATGGGGATACCACTGGCCAATCCCTTGGCTAGTGTCATTATATCAGGTTCAATACCAAACTGCTCGTAGGCAAAAAGTGTCCCCAGCCGGGCCACCCCGGTCTGGACTTCATCCAGAATAAGTAGAATACCCTGCTTATCACACCAGTCCCGAACCGCAGTTAAATAACCCTCATCAGGCAGGTTTACTCCCCCCTCACCCTGCACCAGTTCCAGCATCACGGCGCAAGTTTCCTTCGTAGTAGCCAACTTTATCGCTTCAATATTATTATACTCCACATTAACAAAACCAACCGGCAGTGGGATGTATGGCTGCTGGTGCTTATCCTGACCGGTAGCAGCCACCATAGCCAGAGTACGGCCATGAAACGAACTGCTGGTGGTAATAACCTCATAGGCCCCATCACGATAGCGTCTTCCGTAGCGCCGGGCCAGCTTCACTGCGCCTTCGTTAGCCTCGGCACCGCTATTACTGAAGAAGACCTTGTTCAGACAGCTATGCTGAACAAGGATCTCTGCAAGCTGCACCTGGGGAATAGTATAGAACTGGTTCGAGGTATGGATGAGCGTCTGTACCTGCTCCGTCACCGCACTGGTCACTGCCGGATGACAGTGACCCAGGCTATCAACTGCCCAACCGGCAACAAAATCAAGGTACTTCCTGCCATCCTCATCCCAGACCCATGCCCCCTGTCCCCTGACCAGAGTCAGCGGTATCCGCTCCACAGTATGCATAAAATACCTATTCTCAAGCTCCTGCCAGTGACTCATGCTAACACCCATCCTAACTAAACAACCTTTATCGTGGTGCCGCTACCACCCTCCTCAATCTCCTTGAGCAGAGCATGCGGCTTTCTGCCATCCATAATAATACAGGTCATCGAACTATTAGACAAAGCCCTCAGGCAGGCTTTAATCTTAGGAATCATTCCTCCTGAAGCTACTCCTGAATCCAGCAAGGCCTCGGCTTCATATGGTAACAGCGCCGGGATAAACCTGCCTGAGCTGTCACTTATACCAGTAACATCGGTGAGAAAGATAAGTCTTTCTGCACCAACAGCAGCGGCAATTTCACCGGCTACGGTATCACCATTAACATTAAGCATCAGTGGGGTACCATCCGGCCTGTCAAACGAGTGGAGACTGAGTGGAGAAACCACCGGAACGAAGCCTGAGCCAAGCAGGGCATCCAGGAGAGTCGTGTTTACTTTGACCACATTACCAACGTAACCCATCTCTCTATCTCTGATTCTACCCTGAATTAGAGCCCCGTCGATGCCGCTGATACCAACCGCTTGCCCACCCAGGCCATTAATTGCAGCGACAATCTCCTTGTTGACCAGGCCGCCAAGCACAGCGGCTACCATCTCAAGGGCTGTTTCATCGGTTACTCGCTCGCCGCGGACAAACCTAGTAGTCACACCCTGTCGTTCCAGCCAACTATTTACTACCTTGGCCCCACCGTGCACAACAATCAACGGTCTGCCCCGCTGCTGAAGCTCAATAATATCGGCTAGAGCGGTATCATGACTGCCTAAGGTAGCCCCACCAATTTTAACTACAGTAACTCTACTCAATCCATACCCTTTTTTCATAACAAGTACACGACTCAAGTTGTGTATTCACTATTAATGGCAATATACTCTCTGGACAGGTCACAACCCCAGGCAGTAGCTTTGGCTGTACCCAGGTTGAGCTCCAGGTTTATCGCTACCTCACTGCCACCCAATACCCTCACTACCTCTGCTTCATTAAAAGCTACCGGACACCCCGCCTTTACCAGGCAAATACCACTGATAGATAGGTCAATCCTTGATTCCATTACCTCAACGCCGCTCCGACCGGCTGCTGCTAAAATCCTGCCCCAGTTAGGGTCATTACCGTGTACTGCTGTCTTGACCAGTGATGAACCCGCTATTGTCCTGGCTACCAGTCCGGCGTCAGCAAAGCTGGAGGCACCGCTAACATTGACCTCGATAAGCCGGCTTGCACCCTCACCATCACGGGCGATGCTCTTTGCTAGATGGATACAGAGCTGGTTAAGAGCCGCTTGAAAAGCCTCAGCCTGCCGGCTCCCCGGCGAAACGGTGTGTCCGCCATCCGCCATTCCGTCAGCCATAATCAGAGCCATATCATTGGTGCTGGTGTCCCCATCAATAGAAACCATATTAAAAGAAATGTCAGCTGCTCTTCGTAGCGCCTGCCTGAGAAAGTCCGGCCCTACGGCAGCATCAGTAGTTAAAAAACAAAGAAAAGTAGCTAGGTTGGGGTGAAGCATCCCTGAGCCCTTGACTGCCCCACCAATAACAAACTCGCCACCATCAGCACTGACCGCTACCGCCGCTTCTTTGGGAATGGTATCCGTAGTCATTATTGCCCTCGCCAGCTTATGACCACCATATCTGGAAACCTTAATTCGCTTGATACCAGTCTTGATAAGGTCCATCGGCAGCCGATTCCCGATTACACCGGTACTGGCCACCAGCACAGCCTCCGATGCTACCCCGAGATTCCGGGCAGCTAAATTTGCCATCTCGGCGGCGTCGCCAAGCCCCACCTCACCAACACAGGTATTGGCATAGCCACTATTCACCACTATCGCTCTTATCTCCCCCGCCCCCGACTGTAACCGCTGCCGGGATAGAGTTATCGGAGCTGCCTTAATCCTGTTGGTAGTAAATAGAGCCGCCCCGGTACAGGGAACTTCAGCAGAGAGAATAGCCAGGTCAAGGACACCTTCCGCCTTCTTCTTTAGTCCGGCATAGGTAGCCCCGGCCAAGAACCCCTTAGGTGTGGTAACCGTACCTGAGGTAACAAAAGAAATCTTAACATCCACTAAATAAATATACCATAGTCACTATAGCCAGGCAATGAGATTTCGTATTCGTACCCGCATCTCTACCAACTAGGGAAGGGCATGTTTTAACTGTGTCATTGCGAGGGGTGTGGTGAAATTGTGTCCCTGGTGGTAGAATATCAAAGCAACCCCGACATATCAAAAAAAGGAAGGTACAACCGGATAATGGAACTAAAAACCGTCTATTTTGAACATTCCGCTAGTGAGACTACCGAGGCAACCCTCCGTATTGCCCGACAGCGAGCGGAGGAACTGAGTATTAAGAAAGTACTGGTAGCATCAACAAGCGGCGCCACTGCAGTCAGGGCTATGGATGTCTTCCAGGGAGTAAAGGTTATCGCAGTCAGCCATGTTACCGGTATAGGTGAAGCTAATGTTCAGGAGTTCGAGGAAGAGAACAGGCAGATAGTTGAGAGTAAGGGGGGTATCATACTGACCACGACTCATGCCCTCAGCGGACTGAGTGCCGCAATGCGTAACAAGTATAATACCTATGTCCTGGGGATGATAATCGCCGATACGTTGCGTATCTTCGGCCAGGGGATGAAGGTTACCTGTGAGATAGCCCTGATGGCGGCTGATAGCGGGCTGGTACGTACCGATGAGGACGTTATCTCTATTGGTGGTACAGGTCATGGCGCTGATACCGCCGTCTTGCTGAGGCCGGTAAATACCCGTAACTTCTTCGACCTCAAGGTTAAAGAAGTCCTCTGTAAACCACACCTATCATAACCTTGCCTATTCTTCTGTATTGGTAAAGGGGTATTTTTAAGTGCCTTGATTGCTTGGAGGGCCTTACCCTATACTTCAGAGTTTTGAAATCTAAAAGGGAGGCTGTTAAACTCAAAGTTAGAATGAAGATCATCCATTTCACGACTGGCAAGAAGGCTGAGTACGGAATACTAAACGGGGAGGTTATTCAGGCTGCCGCCGGTACTCCCTATGATGGACTCGTGTTGACTAACCGCTGCTACAACCTCAATGATGTCACAATGATGGCCCCCTGCTCACCATCCAAGGTAGTAGCGGTAGGGCTTAACTACTACAGTCACGCCCAAGAGTTGGAAATGCCTATCCCCGCTAACCCGTTGTTATTTATGAAGCCGTCCACATCAGTAATCGGTCCCGAGGATAGAATCATCTACCCCTGCTCTTCACAGAGGGTCGATTACGAAGGGGAACTGGGTGTAGTAATGAAGACCTCTGCCCATCAGGTAGCGGTGGAAGAAGCTCTGGATTACGTATTAGGCTACACCTGTTTTAACGATGTTACCGCGCGCGACCTTCAAAAACAGGACGGACAGTGGACCCGGGCCAAGGGTTTTGACACCTTTGCTGCTATTGGTCCCTGCATTGAGACTGAGCTTGACCCTGGAAACCTTGACATCGAGGCCTACCTTAACGGAAAACTAAAGCAAAGAGGTAGTACCAGCGACCTGATTTTCCCTGTTCCAGAGCTGGTAAGCTTTATATCCAGTATAATGACACTACTACCCGGTGATGTTATCGCTACCGGTACCCCCAGCGGCATTGGGCCAATGAGCCCCGGTGATGTGGTGGAGATAAGAATAGCAGCAATAGGCACCCTGAGAAACTATGTTGCCAAAAGCGAGGACTAAACTCGCTTGGTTTTCCGTTGTTACCGGTTACTTTGCCGCAATACCACCGTCGATGAAGAAGTCTGCCCCGGTAACGAATTTGGATTCATCGGAAGCGAGATAGAGGACGGCGTAGGCAATATCAATCGGCTCTCCGACATGCCCGATGGGGCAGTATTTCTCGGCTATCTGCGCCAGGTACTGTTCGCTGGTCAGTCCGTAGTCTTTAGCCTCCCCGTCGAGCATCGGGGTGTAGATATAGCCGGGGTAGACGGCATTAACCCGGATGTTATATCCGTGCTCACAACAGTGAATCGCCGCTGTCTTAGTAATGCTCCTCACCGCACCCTTAGCGGCATTATAGGCAAAGAAGAACGGCTCGTTTATATGGACTTCAACAGATGAGATGTTTACTATCGAGCCCGACTCACCACTACCCTTCATCACCTCAATTCCGTATTTAGTACCCAGGAAGACCCCGGTTGAATTGATGTCCATTACCGCATTCCAGTCAGCCAGGGAGGTCTCTTCTACATTCTTCACCACGGAAATCCCGGCATTATTGACGATAATGTTGAGCTTACCGTATTTCTTGATGACCTCAGTAATTACCCTTTTCCAATCATCCTCTTTCGACACATCAAGCTGAAGAAAGGTAGCCTCTCCGCCGGCCTTTCGTATCTCTTCAGCCAGTGCCTGTCCTTCCCCTACCTTCTTCCTTGTCGTAATAACGACCTTAGCCCCTTCCTTAGCCAGCAAACGGGCATCCGCTTCCCCGAGGCCGGCGGCACCACCGGTTATCAGGGCAACCTTACCATCCACTCTTTCCATCTTCTCGTACTCCTTTCTATATTCTCCGTTTATTATGTACCATTGCAATACAGATGGCTACCAAGTGCTTTGTCTGGTATTAGTCCAGTCGCTTGGTAGCCATTTGATTCTCGCTGCTTCCGTCCCAGGCTCTTTACCTCACTCAGTTCATTTATGCACTGGCCGGGGTAAACATCCCTGTTTTCTGCTTGAATTTATTCACCGAGTTAATCTCGATATCCAACAACTTGGCGATATTGAACTTGGCCTCCATTCCCTTAGGGTGACCGGGGAGCTGGGCAACACAACCCAGCCCGAGTTCTTCCCTTACCACAGTCATTACTGTCGAGTCGGTCAGCTCAGGAACAGAGATTTTCAATTTGTCGGCTACGTACTTCTTCGCATCCTTGGTCTTCATGCCACGAGCCATCTGGATACGTGCCACCAGGTCTCCGGCGGTACGTACTCCACCCATGCCCGAGGCGATAGAGTGAGTAATGCACATACCCAACATATCGCCTACACCTACCTACAACCCATCGACCTTAGCTATCTCCGCAACCGCTGTTGAGCCCCGCGATACCGCATCTGAGGCGATAATATCGGTCAACGGACTGCCGCCAACCCCCATTCCCATATTGGGATGTACAGGTATTTCGGCAGCCTCCATACAGGGTTTCATCATCGTAACTACACGGGCTACGTTCCAGGCACAAGAGCGCTTGGTGTTGGTATTTATTGCTGGTCCGAATACGGTAACCCCGGCCTTGGCCGCTATTTTGACCTGCTGATGCGGCCATAGTCCAGCCAGGCGAACCCCGTCATATTCCAGCGCTCCGTGTATACCCAAGACAAACTCCCCCGCCATTCCCATCTCGATGAATATGTTGGGGTACTTTTTCTTTAGTATCTCACAAGCCCGCAGGGTGGCCAGAAAGTCGACATCACCCAGCGCCCCCGTGGTGTCGAAATTGACCCCGTCGGCACCCGCTTCATACATACCGCTGGCGATGTAGACCATATCCCTGGTCGCCGCCTTCATCATCTCCTCACTAGCCTCCCTGGCCTCCTCTATTTTTCCCTCCGTCAGCAGCATCGTTGGGTTACGGAAAGGACCGTCGGGCCGGGTATAGGAGCCTAGATTGGGCATCGCCCCATAATAGATTGGTATGATGGTGGATAGTACTGTTTGCTCCATCTCCTGCTGCTCATCAGCCAGGATATTTTTCGCCGGTTTGAAGCTGTAATCAACATGACCGAAGTCCATGGTATCGGAGCCCAGCATCCTCTCGTAGATCTCGGTACAGAGCCTCCGTCCAATGTCCAGTCCAAGTCCGGCTCCCCCCGAGACTCCCACATTGAGCTTGATGGTGCCGCCGTCGTGGGTGAGCAGGATTTCATTGCCCGGCTCGACACTAACGAACCGTTGGGGAGAAGCATAAATATCGAAGAGATGCTTTGTCTCATCGTCCGAGAGGGGTGAACCCCCACACCTTTCGGCGGCATCCTGGATACCATCTTCGATATCCTTCTGGAGTTCGGTCTCGGTCATCTCACGAAGATAACCATCCCCGAATCGCTGCATGGTCTTTGCCATTACCAATTACCTCCTTCTTTAACTATCATCACTAATCAGCTAAACCTGGTCTTCCGGCCACATCGACAACGGCCCCATATTGGTACCACCATCGACACGCCAGGTAACCCCGGATACCCAGCTGGCGCGGTCGGAAGCAAGGAACAGGGCCGTATTGGCGATGTCAATCGGCTCCCCCATACGACCCAGCGCTATCTCAGCCGCTGTCACCGCATCATCAATACCATAGGACGCCATCATATCTGTGTGGACACAACCAGGGGCAATCGCATTTACCTTAACATTATAGCGGCCCCACTCAAAAGCCAGGGTGTTGGTCAGGTGACGCACCCCAATCTTAGCACAATTGTAGGCCGCCTGGTTCGGAAGCGGGTTAAAGGCATCGGTAGAAGCTATGTTGATAATGCTACCCTTCTTCCGTTTAATCATTCCCCTAGCTACCGCCTGGTTCATCAAGAAGGTCCCTTTAAGGTCAGTATCAATGACGATGTCCCAGTCTTCTTCAGAGAAGTCAATTGATGGGTTCACCCGCAGCACAGCGGCGGCGTTAGCCAGGATGTCAACAGGACCCAGTTCAGCCTCCACCTTCTCGACCAAGTTGGTAACAGAGGCTTTATCGGAAACATTGACCTGAACGGCTAGTGAACGCCGTCCGAGTTTTCTAATTTCCTCCGCGGTATCATCTAGCTCATCAGCGGCAACGTAATCACAGACGGCCACATCCGCCCCCGCCTCAGCATAGAGAAGGGCAATCGCCCTACCGATACCGCGCCTACTTCCGCTAACAATAGCTATCTTCCCCTCCAAGGATAAACAAGGTAATGTCATTTTCATATCCTCCTTATATCTTTTTACTTTAGCACCCAGATCGTTGCTCCTAACACCACCAACGAATGATTTTCGCACTGGATTATTATAGGCTATTCTATTATATTACTGCTTTGCCAAGAGGTCTATCACATATACTATATATTTTTGCTCAAAGATTCTTGTGATAAATCACAAACAATCGTATTAATACAACTGTCACTTGACACAATAATTATCAAGCATTATAGTGAGCCTAAATAGGGTTGAGGTGACCGATTCTAGAGAGAGGTACTTTGGAGGAGATTATGGGGAAAATAAGGGTACTGATTGCTGATGACCATCCGTTATTCAGGGAGGGCTTGTGCCGTCTCTTTCAGGATGAGGAGGGGCTGGAGTGTATTGCAATGGCAGAGGATGGTGAAGAAGCAGTCAAGCTAACACAGGAACTTCGCCCGGATGTTGCCATACTCGATGTTAACATGCCCAAGCTTACCGGTATTGATGCTGCCAGACAGATTAAGCAGACTTGCCCGAAGACCGCTGTCCTAATGCTCAGCGCCTACAAGTACAACCACTACGTAATTGCCTCGATACAAGCTGGCGTGGATGGCTATTTGCTCAAGAATACTCCACGTAGCGAATTGATAGAGTCCATTCGTATGATTCACTCCGGTAAGGGCATCTTTAACATCGAGGCTATCAGTAAGATTCTACGTAGGCTAACCTCTGGGACAGACAGCACTGGATCAGGCTCTAACGAATTGCGCAAACGTGAGCTGGAGGTACTCAAGCTAACCGCCCGCGGAATGAGCAATAAACAGATTTCCAGTGAGCTTAACATTACCGATAACACGGTTGGTACTCACCTGGTCAATATCTTCAGGAAGCTGAGAGTCGAGTCACGCACCGAAGCCGCCCTTTATGCTTTGAAGGAAGGGCTGATTAGCACTGATGACATTGCCAGTAAGAGAGAGACATAACCGGATATCCGACTTACTTCCTTACCCCTAATACCACCTCTGTTTTCGTCCTGGTTACTTTTAAAAAGGTTTGCTTTATTGAAAGAGTAGGATATGTCAGTTAAGAAAAAAGGGCAATCGTCCAACGAATTACCGGGGCTGCGCAAGCGGGATGTCGCCTTAAGGGAGGCAGCTAGGGATAAGCTGGTGGAGAAGGCTCTGCGTGAGAGCGAAGCGAAATACCGCTCGTTGGTATCCCATATCCCCGACGTAATATGGACGACAGACAAAGACAGCCGTGTTGTCTTCATAAGCCAGAATGTGGAGTCAATCACTGGCTATACCCCTGATGAAGAATACGAGATGGGCCAGTGGGCAAGCTGGTTTGATAGAGTTCATCCCGATGATGTTGAAAGGGTTAAAGCTGTTTACAAAGCATTAATTGAGAATAAGCAGCCCTACAATATCGAGTATCGCTTCAAGAGAAGGGACGGTAAGTGGATCTATGTACACGACAGAGCGATGGCAACCTACGAAAAGAACGGTATGAAATATGCCGACGGTCTGCTCTCCGACATCACGGAACGCAAACAGGCGGAAGAGGAAACGAAAAGGCTGAAGGAAAAATACGAGAGCGTGATTAGGAATATCCCCGATAC
>Ga0307992_1001595_pt1 | contig 13364 bp, 19 predicted proteins | sample EllFjometagen133_FD_203162 | JGI IMG/M metagenome (GOLD analysis project Ga0307992, IMG submission 203162) | Marine microbial communities from Ellis Fjord, Antarctic Ocean - #133 | ecosystem: Environmental > Aquatic > Marine > Unclassified | place: Southern Ocean | collected 2014-10-08
GCATGAGTGAATTATTATTGCATGTAAGGAGTAATGAGATAAAATAAACAGATATTATCAACCTTAGACTTGAATTATTATGCTTCTAGAAAAACAATGTTGTAACATTGACTATTCAGAGAAATTAAAGGAATTTGGAGTAAATCAAAAATCTTTATATTATCACACTCATTCGAAATGGGACATATTGCCAAAGAAAAGTATCGATTTTTCTGGAAACCCAACATCTGCCTTTACTGTTGCTGAATTAATACAAATGAATTTAAATATTACATGGATAGACTTTTCTGCAAAAAAAGGAAAGTTTTATACTGGTTGCGCTCTAAATAAAGACATAGTATATTACGAAACATTTGCAGATTCTATTGCTTCAGTATTACTACATTCTATTAAAAACAAATGGGTAACTGTTGATGAAATCAATGCAAGGATGATTCCGTAACTAAAACAAAAAACAAACAATGAAAAATGATTTTGAGTCGTTGCTAAATAGAAGTTATGCAGCAATTGAGAAAAGAGGATTAATAACACATAATACAACCGAAAGTGATTTTTTCTTGAAAATGAAAGAAGAACTATCTGAAGTTGCAGATGCGTTCAATGAAGGAAAACAAAGATACGTAGAAGAATGTACAGATCTTGCAACGGTGTGTTTTATGCAAATAAAGCATCTAGGATATGATCCTATTAAGGAATTTGAAAAAGTTGTAATTAAGAACGAAAATAGAAATGATTAATATAAACACCTGGAGATATGAAAGTACAATTACCATTAAGCCTTGAAGGCGAAGGAGGATGGACAAATAGAGGTAAACATTGGGAAAACTCGACACTAAGAACTGCTTCTATCGGCTTGGAGGTATGTGAAATGCCATTGGCCGGATTAGATCTAAATACAAGCCCATGGTACACTGGTGATTTTTTTTACACCTTATATCATTTCAAAAGGGTTGAGGCTGCTAATCTTAAATATCCTATTCTGTTGGACCCTAATGGAACAATAATCGATGGATGGCACCGAATAGCGAAAGCAATACTTAAGGGAGACGAAACAATAAGCTTCCAAAGATTGCTTGTTATGCCAGAACATGACAGATTAGAGCCTGTAGAATAACATTATCCAAATAATTTAATTACATTTGTGTATCCATTTCTGTTACTGATTTTTGTTGATGTTTTTCTCGATCTTTTAGCCGGACCTACCAAGGTTCGGCTTTTTGTGTTTTATAACACTTTGTATAATTCTTATATTCGTATATTGTTTTGTATTTTTGATTTAATTAAATGATTAAATATGAAAGCAGAACAATTATTAAAACCAAGATTCGAAGTTATAGCAAATTATCCAGATTCTAATTTATCGATTGGTGATGTTTTAACAAAAAATCTTTCCGTTTACGGTACAGGAAACCCACAAGAGTTTGTAAGAAACCCTATGGATTATCCTCATTTATTCCGTAAATTGAACTGGTGGGAGAAACGAACCAAGGAAGAAATGCCAAAACGCTTGACCTGTAAGGCAATTCCAAATGACAATGAAGTAATTGAAATCGAAGAATGGGACGTGATCCAATTTAATGGACACATCAAGAGTAATAACGGTGATAGATATTGTGCATCACTAACTATCTTCAGCCCTGAATGCGGATATTTCCCAGTTGATTAACATTAAACTAATAGCGTAAATATGAAAAAGAACGAATTAACGTACGGGAATTATTTTATCGATAAAGACGGACACTTTGATCGATTTTCACCTCCTGAAAAAATTAATGAAGTTGAGCCAATTCCATTAACCATGGACTTAATCGAAAAGAACGGTTTGATTGAAGGTATTGAAATTAATAATAAAGTATTTAGTGGATTAATTGATGTCGATTTTGATCAGTTTAATAATTGTTTCCCAGCATCTATTTCAGGTGTAGAAATCAGAAGCTTATCATATGTCCATGAATTGCAAAACTGGTGGTATTGGACAACAAGTGAAGAATTAAACTTAAAACTATAAAATGAGTAGTAAAAGAGATGTATTGAATAGAACACTAGGAAAAACTAAAGTAGGCGAATTAAGTGTAAAAAATCTATTGCCTCTTATTGAGATTTCCATGGAAAAATACCACAAAGAAGAGAATGAGTGGATACCTAAAGAATCTAAAATGCCTGATGATCATCCAGTATTTGAAGGAGTGACAGATGATGTCGAAGTTACTGATGGTAAATCATGGGGATTTGGTGTGTATAACTACAAGGATAAGCATTGGGTTTATTCAATGGCCAGTACAGGCGAGATTGAAACCGGGAATAACATCACTCATTGGAGATATGCTCCTTCGCTTCCCGAAAAATAGTAATTAAAAAATGTAAAAATATGAAAGCAATAGAATTTTCAGAAGTAAATGTTCGTATCGCTGAGCATCAAGATGAATATGAAACTATTCCTGCTTATGTTAGAAAAGATGATGGAACTAGTTTAATTGCAGTTACGATGTGTTTCGAGCTGAATAAAGAAGAAAGAAAGCAAGTATCCAAAACAGGTCATATATGGCACACTGTCTTAACACAACCGAAAACTAAATTTAACCCTATTCGCATGGATACATTAAAACCAGAACTCTAATGTCGAAGGCCTTTATAAAATACCCGGAGTGTGGACAACCAATACTAGCAACAATCGCTACCGATACAACAACGACATATCACTTCTATCATCAAGAGTGCCATTGCAAAGGATTTATCGATGAAAAAGATGTTGAGTTGATTCCTGCTATTTCAATCAAGCAACCTTGGGCATGGCTTATTGTGAATGGATACAAAGATCTTGAAAACAGATCAACCCTTAAGAATTTCAGAGGTGATGTTTTGATTTGTGCAAGTAAACAATGGGATAAAAATTGGCTAAGTCTAGATATGTGGGACAATCCTTTTTTTAGTGACATCTTCTCAGATATGGCCTTTGCTGATCTTTTTGATAACTTAGATAAAGGCGGAATAATCGGTGCCGTAACGATAACTGATTCAATTACCAAGTCAGATTCACCATGGTTTATAGGTCCAAATGCTTTCGTTCTTACGAATCCTATTAAATTGACTTTTACTCCATGCAAGGGATTCCTTGGTTTCTTTAATCCTAAAATAAATTAAATGATAGGCCAAGCAATTAAAAGAATCAGGAAACATCAAAAGCAGACTCAATATGAATTTGGTGAGTCCATTGGAGTTACACAATCATGTATTTCATCTATTGAGAGAAATAGCTCTTACCCTAGCATGAAAATACTTAAGAAGATCTCAGACAAGATGAATATTCCGATATTTATGTTAGTGTGGGCCGGTATAGGCGAGGAAGAAGTGAATTACGAGTACAAAAAAGAATTCTCTACTCTTAAACCAGTAGTTGATGTTTCATTAAGCCTTATATTCGGGAACAGTATTGTATTTAATAAGAATGATGGCATTACCCTATTTCCTGCTGAACAACATGTAGAAAAATAGTGATTTTCATATTTAGTACTTTACCTTCGTAGTGTATTTATGGTATGTGGCTAACGACCACCTATAATTACAAAACTAGGGATTAATGCGAACTAGGTTTTAAGTTCCTAGTTCGCACTCGGGGAGATAGCTCAATTGACAAACCACGTAAAGGATGATAAAAATGATGGGTGTTTGAAGTAGAATTAAAAAGCTTGATCGATTTTGGACGGTAGAGAAGGAAAAGTTAAATGTTGCCTACTGTATGATTGATATCCGAATAGAAAAGAGTACTTTGATTCTATTAGCCCATCATTAAATTAATTAAGAATGATCGAATACCTTAAAAAAGAATACGCAAGAACGCATTTCCCAAACTTCAGTGTGACAGCACTAAAGAATATGGGGCTGTTTGATGTAGGCTTGGCTAATGAGCTCCAAGCGGCAAATAGGGTTGAAAATAGACCGGGAATGGGTATTAGGTTACTGATTTTAATAATAGGAGATGATGGTTTTTGGGAACAATAAATCTAATATACGAATTAAAGTTGACTACTTGTATTATGCAACTATCTAAATAACAACTACATGAAAAATATTGAATCGTTAAATGTTGCAAAAAACAAGCACGTAGTTGAGATTGACATATCAAAAAAGAAACCAGAAAGGATATTTAAGACTGTCAGCATATTGGTTGAATCTGGGTACGAATGGGTCAGGATACATGATTCGGTTAAGGAAGTGATTGAGTTTCATTCAACATTATTTGTGGTTAGTGATTCTTATAACGATGAGTTTTATATTTACCTAGAATAGAGAAAACATGAACAACATTTTAGTATTCGACACAGAAACAACGGGGCTCGCTCCAAAAGGAGCTCATTGGGGAAAAGACTTTGTTAAATTCCCTCATATAGTGCAAATCTCTTGGTCTTTTAATGGAGAGATGAAGGATTATATTATTTATCCAGATGGATACGAGATACCACAAGAGTCAACAGATGTCCATGGCATAAGCACAGAGAAAGCTATTGCCGAAGGAGTTCCATTATCTGGAGTCATTGATGAATTTATGGTTGATTGTAATATGGCTGAATGGCTGGTTGGGCACAATGTTTATTTTGACGTATCTACCATAAAGGCCAATGCGATCAGGCTGTATGGAACCAAGATTATCGGGATGATGAATATAGCTCTTGATAAGACTAAGCGTATTGACACGATGTATAAAACCATCAAGTTCTGCGATAAATGGCAAGTAAAGAATCCTAAAATGAGAAAGTTCCCTACACTTGTAGAACTTTATGAAAAGCTATTCGATGAAACATTCCCTGCGCATAATTCAGCTGATGATGTTCGGGCCACGGAAAGGTGCTTCTATAAATTATTGGAGTTGAAAACAATCACTGTTCCTGGTTTTGTTTATGGATTAGACTTTGCAACTGGGAACGATCGAACAGTTAATATGGATGTTGAAGTTAACTCTAAGGGATATCCTGTGTTTGATCACATGAAAGAGGTGATGGAAGAGCCAAAAGCAGTTAATTCAGAGGCTACAGACAGGATAAATAAACTCAGAGATAATATTCTAAATAATGATATTGAGATAAAAAAAGACAATAATGAATTACTCGATGAAATAAAGTCCTATTTATGGGACGCAAAAGAAAGCGATGAGTTTCTTAAGGATAAAAACGATGCTTTTGAGTACTTACTGATTCCACTAATGGAAAGCAAAAGTGCCACTGGTAGATTTATTGACGGCAAAAAAGTATCCGACAACATGAGTGGCATGCTTGATAAGTTCGAAGAAGATTTGAAAAAAAACGAAGCGAAGTATTCTAGTGATGAAACATCCGATACTGATCATGCTGAATAGCATATTGCACAGTAAATATTAAAATATTACATTTGAATCGATATTCAATGATGTTATTTGGATTTTGTTTGGACCCGGGTTCGACTCCCGGCATTTCCACTGTCACCAATTAAAAGCTAGCCCGTCGCTTTAGTACGGTTTTAATTTACCATTAAAAAAAGTCAGGTAGCTGCTACTGCCTGGCATATGGGGATGACTGGTTTTCGACAAACAAAAAGAAGAGTAAAAGAGAATATCACAGATATAACAGGCAAAACAATTAATTTATTTAGCAACAATGCTGTAGCAGCGTAGTTGTTAACGGCTCGATTAACGTCGGGTCGAAATGAAGACATAGCTGAGTTGGTTCAAGCGACAGATTGAAGATCTGGAGTAGTTCGGTTCGATCCCGGAAGTCTTCACAACAGATAGAAGTTTATTTCATCTCATTTCTTTAATATCTATAAAATAAAAGAAAGGAGAAAAAAGCCGCCAACTCGATTAAGAGACTGCGGCTTTTTAATTTGTTGGACAAGAGGGAATCGAACCCACACAGCCGAAGCGACAGAGTTACAGTCTGCGGATTTACCAATTTATCATTTGTCCAATGTGCGGAGAGTAGAGTATTCGAAACCCAATCGTTAGATCAACACGCTTAGCAGGCGGCTCCAAGAACCTTCTTGATTTACTCTCCATATTAGCGGAGGGTAGAGGTGTCCATCCCCCTACGTGAGTAGTATCCCAGTTTTCAAGACTGGTTGCTTGGGCGCAAGCATACCCTCCATAATTGAGTCTCGCCACGGTATCGATCCGTACTAAATAGTTTTGCAGACTATCATTTGACCTTTTGCAAGACATTTTAATTCGTATCGGAACAGGGAGTCGAACCCTGAAAGGTCTTGTTTCTAAAACAAGTAGCTGTACCAGTTTACATTAACCATTCCGACATTAGTACCCACCCTTGGACTCGAACTGGGAATCATTGCCGCTTAAAAGCAATGGCTTTGCCAATTAGCCCTCATGGGTATAAAACAAAAAAAGCCTCTTGATTTATTTCAAGAGGCTTTCATATTAGCTTATGATGTACAGTTTACACAATACCTAGCCTCTTGTCATCCAATAGTGAATAACTCGATAAACAAAGGCTATATGTATTTGCTGTTTTCATTCTGATGCAAATATAATCAAAAAAAATTAAGATCAAAAAAATAAAAGAGGTGTAGGAGCGTAGAGTCGCCTCGTTTTTAACTTACCTGATGCTGAAACACAAATCCAGACAGCTATCAGTCTTGCCGGCTCGGTATGCAACATTCTACATGTACCCGGTAAGCTCACCTCTTTTGTCGCATGCAATTTAATGATAATCCCTATAAAATACTACTGCACAACATTTATTTGAATATGTTTTAAAACATGCTACCTTTACATCTGCAACAAATATTCAGGTTATGGCAGCAGAAATGCAAGTGACGAATGTCTATACAAGGTTGGCTCATGCCTACTTCGTTAAAAAAGGGATGTATAATGGGTATGTATTAAGTGGAGGTTCTAGGTCTTCCAAGACGTTCAGTATAGTCCAATTCATAATAACCTACTGCCAAAAGAACGCGAATAAGAGAAAAGATATACTTATTGCCAGGGAACAATACTCCGACCTTAAAAAGACAGTATTAAAAGACTTTATTGATATCCTTCATCTTTACGGAATATATAAAGACGAATGCCACACCAAGTCAAATCCTCAAGCTTATAAACTTTACGGAAATATGATTTACTTCTCTGGTTTAGATACCGGAGGGTCGCACGGTGAGGCACATGATGTTGTTTGGATAAATGAAGCATTCGAAGCATCTATAGATACATTCAACCAATTAGAACAAAGACTTCGCGAATTTTTCATACTTGACTATAACCCATGTTTTACTGAACACTGGATAAAAGACGCCATACTTAAAAGAAAGAACGTATTTACATTCAGGTCTTCATGGGAAGATAACCGGTTCCTTGGACAAAACGAGATAACGAAACTCTTATCCTATGACCCAAACAATCCAGTAAATGTAGCTAATGGTACAGCTGATGATTACATGTACAAGGTTTACACACTTGGGTTTGGTGCTCAATTAATGGGTATCATCATAAGGAATGTAACATGGATAACAGAAGATGAGTTTCCTAAAGATATAGATTATTGGTATGGGTTAGATTTAGGTTTTGTTTCAGATCCAACGGCTATGGTTAAAACTGCAATCGATGGCAATAATTTGTATGTCCAAGAAAAGTGCTACGAGCCTATTGATACTCCAGAAGGAGTTAGTATGATGATGGACGGAATAGGCATTGAGAGATATGTTCCTATTATAGCTGACTCTGCAGATAAATACATTTCAGCTAAAACAGGGGCAGTCGAAATGGTAAAGGATCTAAAAAATCTAGGTTGGAATATTGATAAAGTAATAAAATCAAACAATATTGTATATTGGCTAGGAAAACTAAACGAGTTCAAAATTCATATTGTAAGAACAAAGAATTTCCAGGCTGAGATCCAAAATTATCGATGGAGGACCATAAATGGGATACAAGTCAACCAGCCAATCGACAAGTGGAATCATTTAATTGACGGAACCAGATATAGTTTAATGGCCTCACTACTAGGCAATAAGGATGCATTCTGGTAACTACCCATGCTTCATTCTTAATACATTCATAAAAGCCGTTACGCTAGTTGTGCCTTGTGGTATGCCATTAGCTTTGACGCAAGTTATTATCCCGTGCTTGCCAATTTGTTCTGCCATCTTATCAACTATAAGTTTGTCCTGAATTTCTATTGAAGGAAGATTATTTGAGTCAAAATTATATTCGCATTGGATTTTGATAATTTCATATTCTTCTTCTTTTTTTATTATAGGGTGCTTGTTTGTATCTCCTAAGAGGATGTTATATTTGAGTGTCATGTTTAATAATCGGACATCCAATTTATTTACTATCCTATAATGAATAAATAAAAATAAGGATGCAGATATACAAAGGCAAAAAACAGAAATAATATCGCTGATGTGACCACTTAACTGAAGTCCAAAAACATTAAGTGGAAGGACCAGTCCTATAATGCCATCTATTGATAGTACTATTGCTGCTGTGGTTAATAAGGTATTTGGTTTCATTTTTATTTATTTACTTGCCACAAATGATGACAAAATGGGTGTAGGTTTACAAAATCAGCTTTCGGTGGAAATATCTGGGCCATATAAATATCGTCAGGAATATATGTGTATCGAGCCTGTTTAATCTCCTTGTATGATGGGCTACAATTACTAGTACTTATACTTAAATGCCATAATCCATCGTCAATTGATATAATTATTGTACACCTGCCCATTCTGAATGTTCCTTCTTTAAATTCTTTTGTCATTTTGATTGTTTTATTAGTTATTCAAACTGCTTAAAATATTTAGTTATATCATCCATTTGAGAGTCAAATACCCTTTTTGTAGTCTCGATAGCCGACTCTTTTGCTTTCTGTATTGAGTTAAATATTTTAGAGCAGCGTAGTTCCACATTAAAGGTATCTACATTAATCTGATCTCCGATATTATCGTTAAGTGTATCCTCATTGATTTTTAGTCCATATAAATACTCATCACCTCTACCTAACCTTATGCTGATAATCTCACCGAAAGCTATTTCGTTTCCATTTATAACAAGAAATACTTTTTCGTGCATTTCATGTAGTGCCTCGTTTCGAAATTTAGCTTCATAATTAAATTTTTTTCCAATACTGCCAAACCTGCATGTTCCTTCAAACTCTATCTTACTATCCATTATTAATTCTGTTCTGATTATCTCGCAATTTACTCTAAAACACCACCACTACAAAAACTTCCCATATGTTACAAAACATAGAAAAGCACCGCTTAAACAATAAAATATAAACAAATCCTATTGTTTATCAAAAACATATCCATACATTTGTAAAACATGTTTTAAAACATATAGCTATAAATGTCGCTATCTTTAGTCCAAATATTAGAATGCATCAAGGCTCCTGTGGATCACAGAATAGTGGCGGCAAGGGAAATGAACAGGAAGTTAATGCTTCACGTAGAAGGTGTTGGACTACAAGAATTCTTAACACAACTAAATGAATGTGAGAACGAAGGACAATTCAATGCGAGGAAAAAATACGCTACTTCAAATAAATTCGTTACAGAAGAACTTCTAAGACCTACAGATAATGCTTTTAATGCAAGGGGAGGATCTTGGGATTATAGATTTACTGTTGCTGATGAAAAGACTGAAATAGAATTCACTGAAAGGCTTTCTAAGATAAAAAACGCGAATTCATTAAGGTGGTATATTGAAAACGAATGGTTCAATAAATTCATAACAGATCCTAATGGTCTTATTGTAATTGAATCTGACGGAGAAGAGACCGATCCAAAGGAAAGAGAAGCCTACCCAGTATATAAATCCATTCAATCGATCAAGGCATATGAACAAAATGGAGTGTTCGTAGATTGGGTTGTATTTGAATCCCATGAAGTAAAAAAAGGAAAGGAAACACTCAGTAACAATATCGAAATTAAAAAATATTGGGCTGCTGATGAAAAATATTGGTATCTAATAAGTTATTCAGACGGCAATATTCTTATAGAGAATGTGATTGAACATGGGTTTGATAAAGTCCCTGCAATTTTATGTTCAGATATAGCCGACAATGTGACAGGGTGGAAAAAATCACCAATCGATGCTCAGATTGAGTTGCTTGATAAATTATGTAACGAGAATTCTGTCTTGGGCATTGTTGAGTTTTTCCATAATTACCCTCAGCAGTTCATGTTTGCTGACGAATGTAAGACCTGTGGAGGAACCGGGAATGTTGGAACAAGGGATGAATGGAAACAATGTCCTAATCCTGCATGTAGCGCTGGTAAGTTAACAAAAAAGGATGTTACGGATATTATATACATGCGTACGCCCACGAAAGAAAGTCCTCAACTGAAAGAACCTGGTGGATACATGACAATGCCAACAGAAGCTTGGGAATTGATGGACAAAGCAGGAGCAAAAACCAAAAACAGTATATTTTATAGTCATTGGAATACTTCAGTGGCAGCAAAGCAAGTAGATAATAATGACTATAGTTCTGCTACTGGAAGATTTATTGATGCACAACCGATAAATAACCGGTTGAATAAATATTCAAAATCAATTGAGCAAGCACATACTTGTTTAGCAAATTTTATTGGAAAATACCTTTATCCATTAACATTCGACAAGGCATTTATTCAATACGGGCGAAGATACTTAATTGAAACACCTGACCAGATTTGGGAAAAATACCAAACAGCAAGAAAACAAGGGGCCCCAGTTACCACATTAGATATCTTACTTTATCAATATATGGAGTCAGAATACAGGGAAAACGAATCTATGTATATGGCTAAAATAAAATTGATAAAACTGGAGCCATTTGTTCATTGGGATATTGAGAAAGTTAGAGCATCTGTAACCATTTCTCCAGAAGACAAACAAAGAAAAGAGTTCTTTGGTGAATGGATTCAAACTAAAAAAACAGAAGAGATTTTGGCTACGGAACTGGAAGTTTTGAGGGCTGATTTAGATAAATATGTGTTAACTAAAACATTGAATAAAAATGAAGAAATCAAGCAAGAAGTCATTTAAGAAGTTCTACGTCAAAAGAGACCCAAGAACATCTAAGTTAATGATCAACAAGAAAGGTGAACCTGAAGTTGGTGATTTTATTAGAAATGTAAGAATAACCCAGGCGCAAGCCGATGAATTAGGATTATCATGGAAACAACTTGGATTTATTTTTGTCGCTGATAAATCGGAGGAAGAAGCCAAAGCAAAAGCTGCTGAGGAAGAAGCCAAAGCAAAAGCAAAAGCGATAATTGCAGCCAAAGAGTTAAAATTTGATGCCACAAACATAGAAGAAGTGAAAGCTAAAATTAAAGCTTTGGTAGATGCAGGATTAATTGAAAAACCACATCCAGCAACAGGTATTGAAAAATTGAACTTAAGTATTAACGAAGTAAAATAATTTAAAAGTATGTTAAGTCAAGCAGATTTACAAGTAATTCAAACGGTGTTTGGAAAAACAACCGAAGAGCTTAGCGGTGCTATATCTTCAACAGAAGAAGTAACGCTTGGACTAGCACTAAAAGGTAAAGTATATACCCCGGAAGAAGCCAAAGCACTTGAAGTTAAAAGTCAAGATGCATGGATACAAATTGGAGTTAAAAAAATGGCTCATGAACTTGAGGTAGAATTAGGCGAAGGCGAAAAAGATGTTACCATAATTGCGTCTAAACTCAGAGCCAAGGTTGATGAAGAGTTTGAAGAAAAATACAAAGATCAGACTCCTGATGAAAAATTAGCTCAGTCAATTAAGGCTAAGGAAGCAATTGAAGAACAATACAAGGCATTACACAGGACATTTAGAGAGAAAGAAGTAGAACTAAAGAAGGAGCAAGAATCTTCTGCTGAATACAAAAAAACAGTAGCTCAGAAAGAATTTGACAATAATATGTTGTCTTACTTCCCGGAAAAACTACTGACGGATCGTGGAGATGCTTTATTAATTTCAAAAAATGCAATTTCCTCTGAAGAAATTGACGGGACCACGTACTACAGCATTAATGGAGAACGGGTATTAGCTGCTGACGGTATACCTGCTGACCTCAAAACAACTGTCCAGAAACTATCAGAAAATAAAGGATGGGTTAAAGGCGTTGGTAAAAAAGGCGAGGATGATAAAAAAGGCTACCATGCTATTACCAATATGAGCGACAACGATGCAATGGCCGCATTAGAAAAAAGAGGTGTAAATCCAATGTCTCCAGAAGGATCTAAACAATTCTCTGAGATGACAAGAGATTACGAAGAATAATAAATAGCGGTGCTATATAAAATACATGGCGGTGTCCATAAGTTAAATGACTATTAGTGTTAATTTAAAAACAAAACAACATGTCAAATTTCGAACCAAGTAAACTTGTCAAAGGACAAGCCTTGTTTTTAAACAATGTGACGAAAGGTGAATGGCGTTTACCGGATACTGCTGTATTATCTAGTATGTACCTCGGACAAAAGGCTAATCCTTTTCTTGCTGGTCTTCGTAAAAGCGAAGAACGCGCTGTAAGCGCATATATGCCTATTCGTAGAGCTAAGGGTACTGGAACTGAAAGATCATTTGAGCATGAAGGCGAACGTGGGGATTCTAAAGAATCTACATTGGACTGGAATTCATTGACAGAAGAATTCTCCATCTCTATCAAGCAAAATGACAATAACATGATTTCTTTTGAGCAGAATTATGCATCACAAATGAATGGATGTATTATGAACCTCATGGAAAGACATGAAGCTGCCCTTATCGCATTAGTTATCACTGATCGTACGGAAATAAATAAAGGTGTCATTCAAGGTACCTTTAATCCTGACGATAATGTAATGGAGGTAAACAACTCTGCTAGTGATAGATTCTTCCATAATATTAAAACCTCTATGAGTAATAACTTATTCAATAGTAATATTATGGTGATTGCTGATTCATTGTCTTATATGAATGCTGAGTTTTTAGCATCTCAAAAAACAATGAATGCAACGAATCTTGGGTATCAGTTTGCTGGTTTAAACATCATGCCAACGACTTCTGAGATTGATCCTGATTATGAAGGATCAGCACTTGCTTTCAGCATGGATTCAGTAGGTATTATACCTTGGATACCATTAGTTAATCGTGGTAATTTGGATGTTAGAGATGCAATGAGCTATAATGGATCTTGGGGTAAGGTTACTGTACCTATCTTGGATGCCAAAGGCAATACAGCATACACTTTGGATTTTGCCATCCATTCCTATGCCACAAGAGCTGACAACTCAAACAAAGGTGGATCTAAACAGGATTTAACTATCGAAGTTGAAATATCTCTTGACTTGGCTTATTTGTCAAATCCTTTATCTAGCCATAGGGCTACAGGGGCATGGGCTGGTAAAACAGACTCAATGG
>Ga0307992_1001596_pt1 | contig 13357 bp, 4 predicted proteins | sample EllFjometagen133_FD_203162 | JGI IMG/M metagenome (GOLD analysis project Ga0307992, IMG submission 203162) | Marine microbial communities from Ellis Fjord, Antarctic Ocean - #133 | ecosystem: Environmental > Aquatic > Marine > Unclassified | place: Southern Ocean | collected 2014-10-08
AATTGTACTTATCCGGTTTTCAATGAATATGAAGATATAAACAATAGTATCTTTTTTAATAATAAAGTTGAAGAATGTTCTATCCAAGATGTTAATTGTCATGAATATATTAGGACAGATTCTAGGTTAGGGACTAACCTTATTTTTAATGGAAGTTTTGAATTAGATACGATAAATAATGACACCAATAAAAGCGGCTCAGATGATATTCCTGATGGATGGAAAGTACCAAATGCGTTGTGGAATGGTTCAAACACAATAAATAGTGATTATAATGTAAATGGCAGTGTTTCATATAAGCTTGAAAATACAACAGACCAGATTGGAGTGTGGCAATTAGTTGAAGTTGTTCCTGGAAAAGAATATACAATTTCAGCTAAAATAAGAGTAGAAGCACTTCCAACGGCAGTTACAATAAATTATTACTTTGATGATAATGGCGATGGGTATATACAGGAAAATCAAGGGGAGACCGTAATTATGCTTGATGAAGAAATAACTGGTTGGCAGAGTCATGTTCAAACAATTATTATTCCTGATAATATATTTTATGTTTGGATTGCTCCAATTATGTATGATCAAGATGGAAGTGGAATAGTATATTTTGATGATATTAAATTTGAGACAGGAATAGAGAATTCTTCATATCAATATTATGGGGAGGAAAATAAAATTTATTTAAAAGACGCTCTTACTTGCCAGTCTGATGAGGTTGGTTGTGAACTTTATACTTTAAACAATGAAGATCCTAAAATTCCAGGGATTGTGAATGAACAAGATAAATGTCTTTTTAATTGTTTAGGGTATGAAACTTTTCAACAAATACCTAGTTATTTTGAACCAGAACCAATTCAGTTAGTTAATTTAATTCCTTCAACAGCTAAAACATGTTCTTTCCCTAGCTGTGAAGAGTTTACAAATTTAGACACGGAAAACAAAGAATATTATTCTTATCTTCGTCAATGTCTTAAAACTAATACTGAAGGAAAAGTAATTATTGATGGCGACGGAGAAGCAATTGATCCATCAAATTTATGTCAATTATATTATACTTGGGTGGGAACAGAAACAGGCTATCAATTAAAACAATATTATTTAGAAGAGGCAAAAAAAGAATATTCCAAGGGAGACCCTAGTCCTTTCCCTTCTGGTGTTTTTGGACCAATGAAAGTTGATGAAAGTCCTAATTTAGAATGGGGAGATTGTGAAGATTTAAATGACGCATTAATTAATCCTCATTGTCAGCAGTTTTATGATGCCGCTGGTAATATTTATTACCGCCTTTATAAAAACACAATCAGTTGTACTGAGTCTTGTTCTCCTTATAGAAGAACCATTGATAAGGAAATACAAATGGCAAACGCCTTAGAAGGAGATTCCTGTAATAAACAAAATATTGGTTGTTTAGAATATAAAGGGCCAACAGCGGGGAATGTTAAAAATATATTTTTAGATGATTTTGAAAGCGGAACAATTGAACCCTGGGTTGGCGGCGAAACTCCTCCTTCTGGAGAATCAGTTAATTTTCCAGGCTACTCATTAAACGTTCTATCTTCTACTTCTCGTTCAGTGGTAGGATCAGTAGAAAAGGGAAAAACGTATTTTGTTTCTTTTTGGATAAAAGGAACAAGTAATATAAAAGTAAGTTTTTTATCCATAAGTGATTTTCTTTCTAAAACAGAACTTAATTCAGGAGAATGGCAAGAAGTTAAATTGGGCCCATTCTCTTTTAACACAGAGCCTGATGAAAGTGAAGGACTAACAATTGCTAGCACTGGTAGTTTCTATATAGACAATATTATTTTAAAAGAAGTTAGAGATAATCTCTATTTAATTAAAGATTCTTGGCAAACTCCTTGTGAATGCGACACTTTGGCAAACCACGAAGGCTTTTTAACAGGAGCTAAAAATTGTAGTATTGAAAGTGCGGCTGACTTTTCAATGGTTGGTTGTCAGACATATCAAGATAGAGAAGGGAGAAAGCATTGGTTAAAATCATTTTCCCATTTTTGTTCAGAAGCGGTGGTTGGTTGTGAAGCTCTACTTGATACACAAAATTCTTCTATCTGGCCTTTATCTCAGACCTTTAATGAAGATGAATCTTCAGCACTAGAAGATAATGTTTCAATTCCAGCTGATGATTTAGTTTATTTAATTAATGATAAGGAAAAAGAATGTGGAGAAGAAAACAAAAGTTGCCAAAAGTTTGGACTACCAGAATTGAATCTTGACAAAGAAGTGATTTCTTATACAGATGTTTATTTAATTAACGACCCAGATTCCTATGTGAGTAGTCCCACACTTTGTCTTAAAGAAAACCTAGGGTGTGAAGGATATGAAGGACCTATTTATTTTAAAGACTCGGGAGACAAGGTTTGTGAATACCGCGAAAATGTTAATATAGGAATAATTTCTCAAACAGGCTGGTTTAAAAAAGGAACTAATCAAGCTTGTTATTATAATTCAGGTGGGAATGCTTATACTTTTGATAATAGTACGATTTATGGTATTTATTCGAGTATTGATTCTGAATATGAAGGCTGGGTAGGGATTTGTCCAAATAGACAATCAGGTTGTACAGAATTCATTGACCCATTGGGTGAAAATTTAGCACTTAATCCAAGTTTTGAATTGGACGGAGACGGCGATGGGGTTCCTAATGAATACATAAGAAATTATGGTATTCCAGATTCAGGAGAAAGTAAATTAGATAAGAATATTTTTTATGATGGGGAAACTTCTTATAAAATTTTTGTTCCTACGGCTACAACAGATAATTATTATGGACTTAAACATGATATAGGAATTAAGGTCTTACCACAGACTAAATATGAAGTATCAGCCTATGTAAAAACAGTGGGGTTAGAAACGGGTGATGTTAGTCTTGACTTACATTGTCATAATAAAGATTATTCAAGTGGTGACCGTCTTTTTGAAAAAATTTCAGGAAATTGGGCTATAGATACTGACAACACGTCTAGTCCCGAATGGGTACGCATTGGAGGGACAATTCTTACAGCAGATGACGCTGATCGTTGTCATATACTTCTAATATTTAGTGACACCACTGTTGGAACGGCTTATTTTGATACAGTTAAATTTGTTAAAAAAGATTCTAAAGACGCAAGCTATTATTATCTTAACAACAATAAAATAACATCAGCTAAAGCTGATTGTCAATATAGGGTTGGAGTAAAGGACGGATGTATTTTATTCAATGATACTTCTCAAGAAAATAAAGATACACTTATTTATGATTCAATTAGGACTTATGCTGATTCATTGATTAAAAACGATTTATTGGTTCCGGCTGTTCAAGCAGAAGAAGGACAAGGAGATTCTAATGTGGTTTTAAAGGTAAAAAGAGATAGAACTTGCGGTGAATGGTTAACTTGTCTTGGAGAAAGAGAAATTTGGGATAAAAATACCGGTGATTGGTATAATTCTTGTGAATTTATAGCTAGATGTGACAAATTAATAGGGTCAGGAGAAGGTAGCGGTTGTGGGCATTATGTTTTTAATTCAGACCCTAAACCTTTAACAGAAAAAACTTATACAGATCGAGATATTTCTTGGTCAGGAATGGATTATTCTGGGCATTCGCTTTTTAATCTTTATCCAATTGAATTGCTTTATCCCAAAGAGGAATCAGCAGGGGTCTACAAATTAACTTATCAAGGGAATGGAATAGGTGAAGGTCTGCCACCTCTCGCAAAAACTTGTAAAATTTTTCCAGAGAAAGATTCACCATTTAAACGAGGCAATAGTATAACAGAGTCTATTCCTCAAAATAGTTATTACAAAGATGTTAACGTTTGTTCTCAAATAGGGGCAATTGCAGGTTCAAAATTTGACTACTCAGATTGTCAGTGCGCTTATAAAAAAGTTGAATACTCAGGAATAACTAAATATTATAACTTTGAAGAGCCTGATGAGAATATAGACTCAGGTGTATGTGTTGGCGTTAGTGGTGAAGGCAAAGAGATAGGACAAGACTGCAAAACCAATAATGAGTGTGGTCTAGACGGAGGATATTGTTCAATAAAAAGCAAAGTTACACCATTATTAGGGGTAAGAGGTTTTTGTTTAGAAAAAGAAGAGTCTAAAATAGGAGACATTAATTCATGCTTAACTTGGTGGCCTGGTCCAGGTGTTGGTGATCCAGATATTTATCAGAATTATCTTGAAGCAGCTTATACTGCAGGTTCTAATAGGTGGTATTGTTATGACTCTGTTTCCGATGGGACTTCAGATTGGTCAAAGATTTCTTTTTATGATGAAGATGCGGATCAAACTGAGTCTAAATATAAAGAATTTGTTTATAGTTCTGATTATAATATTTATTGTTATCCTCAGATAGATGCTACAAAATCATTTACTTATAATTTTATAGATAGCAGTGAGGCTTCAAGTATTCCCAGCATAAAAATAAGTGAAATAGAAAAAATTGGGGTAAAAATTGGAATACACAAATTAAGAAATGAATGTGGAAAAGAGGGAGTACAACCTGAAACAGACATTATGGGAGCTTTAAAAGGGATGACTGGCTGGAGTGATATAGTTCTTAATTTAGAAGGCGAGTGGTATGGAGCGGTTATAATAACAGATTTTAATCCTGTTGTTATTACAACTGAAAATGGAATTACCGATCCTAGTATAGTCTTACCCGAAAATAATTATGCAGCAGTTTCGGTTGACATTGATGATGAAGACTTTTTAAGTGAAATTATATTTACATGTAATGATAAAAGTGGAGAGGGATCTTTGGATAAGGGAAGTTGTGCCATCGGTGATGTAGAAATTTATTTAAAAAATGGTTGTAAATACCTAATTAGAATTCCGGCAGATGGTAGTAATATAGTCAAAGGCGCTTACACTAATAATTTATGGGAAGGAAGTAATTATTATAAGGATGAGGATAATAATAGGATAGTTAAGGGGAACGATCAATGTATTCCTTATGGGGCAGCTAGTTTTGAAGAAATTCCAGATGACAGATTAGTTGTTCCTGGTGGAGGTGGTCACTGTAGCTCAGGCAATGCTCCAGTACGAAATACCCTTGCTGTTTTGAAAAAAAAGCTTTTTTCTAAAATAAATCCTGATGACCGCAAAATTTTTAACAAAGAAACAATGTTATATGAAAATGAAGTTTCTGTCCCAGAATGGGATTACATGTTGTCAGACTCCTTACCAAGGTATGCCCCAAAAGTCTCTTCAGTTGGTGATATGAGTACTTGCAATCAGGAGCGTCAATGTGAAAAATCAACTCTTATAGATCTTCATCCCCTTACCATAGGGACAAATTATACAGGAAATGTTGTTCGTTCTCAACAGTATATCGCCCTTTTAAGATTTTATGCTTGGGCCAATCCAAATCATATGCCGATTAAAAATATTACTATTGATTGGCTAGGAGACGGATCTGAAGCTGGACTAATTAGACCTTATCCCGTTGTAGCAGCTCAAAATCACAAATTAGAATGTAATGATGAAACCTTTGGGGACACCTTAAATGAAGCTTGTACGGATAAATTTTTTCAATTTAATTATACTTATCATTGTGAGGGTCCTGAGAGTATTGGTTGGGAGAAAATAGGAATTTGTCCTCCTGGAATAACGGAAGCATGTTGCTTCAAGCCGACAGTTTATATTAAAGATAATTGGGATTGGTGTAATGGAGGAGTTTATGATGCAGAGAATGCAGGTTGTTTAAATGTTTCAGCAGCAGGGACTTCATATGAAGGGATAATAATTATCGAACCATAAAGAACAAAAATGAGTCAAATTAGACATTTTAAGAAAAAAAGATTTATTTTTTTAACCTTTCTAATACCGATAGTGGTAGTTGTTCTTTTAGTCCCTTGTTTAGTTTATGCTCAAAACCCGGTGGCTAGTTTATTGGGTTATATTATTATGCCAATCGTAGGGCTTTTTGGTAAGTTAATGACAGTTCTCATTAAACTTTTAATCTCTGTGGCTCAGTATAATGATTTTATTAATTCAGCCGCTGTTTCCAAGGGATGGATAATTATTAGAGACGTATTTAATATAGGTTTTGTTTTAATTCTTTTAGTAATTGCTTTTGCCACGGTTTTAAAAATTGAGAAATATTCCTATAAAAGACTTTTAGGTGGATTTCTTTTAGCTGCTGTTTTGGTTAATTTTTCTAAGTTAATCTGTGGAGTCATTATTGATATTTCCCAAGTATTAACGTTAACGTTTGTTAATGCTTTTAAAGCAATGGGTGAAGGGAATTTAGCCCAAATGATAGGATTAAAAGATATAATGAGCTTACCAAACGAAAACAACGGAGGAACTGCTGGGACAGAAAAGATAGGAGCATTGATTTTGGGATTGATTATGAGTATTATCGGGACAATAGTGGTTGGTATTATTTTATTGATTTTTGTTTTCAGAATTATTATTCTTTGGTTTTTAGTTCTTTTATCTCCTTTAGCTTTTTTATCTAATGTTTTACCGTCCCTACAAAGCTACGGGAAACAATGGTGGCAAAAGTTTACTCACCAAGTAATTATTGGTCCAATTTTAGCCTTTCTTCTATGGCTATCTTTTTCAATAGTTCAGGGCTCTTCAGGAGGTGATATTTATAAACAAGTTCTTACTGATCCTGGAGTGGTAAGAGATGTGACAGATACAGAAATAACCGCCGCTATTTCAGAAGCAGGGAGACCTCAAGACATGTTAAATTTTATTATTGGAATAGGATTGTTAATGGGCTCTTTAATGGTGGCTCAACAACTTGGCGTGGCTGGGGGAAAAATGGCTGGTAGTGCAGTCGGTAAAATACAAGCCGTAGCCAAAGGAATGGGGAAACTTGGACTAAAAGGAGTTGATCGGACTGTTGAAAAAGTTGGAAAAGGGGCCGTTAGAGGAATTGGAAAAATAACAAAAGCTAAATCACTCCAAAGATTTCAAGGAATTAGTTATGACATTGCTAAAGATGCTTTAAGACAGAAAAAGCAAGAAAAATCCAGACAAAGAAAGAATATTCTTGAAGGGGCAGCCGAACCAATAGCTAAAGGTATTGATAAAAACTTAGATCCAGGTGTTTGGGATAAAAGAGTGGGAGATATTTTTAAAGGTTCAAAGAAAAAAATAAGAGAAGCTACAGAAAAGAAAACTAAACATGATAAAGATCTTGAAGGAGTAAACGAACGTATTGATAAACGAACATCAATTTTAGAATCTTTGAATAAAGGAAAAAGAAAAGATTTAGATTTAGCAGATTATATAAAAGCGGGTCCCTTACCTAAAATTACTCCAACAATGAAGCAAGACGAGAAAGATAAAATTATTGCGTTACAAAAAGGAATGGCGGCCGCGATAAAGGCAGCCAAGAAGGATAAATTTACAATAAAAGGAAGCAACGATTTAGAAACTTACTTAAGAGACAGAGCAAAGAAAAGAAATCCTGGAATAGCAAACGCAAAGAGATATATGGGAAGCTTAAATAAAGAAAAGGAAAATATAACCGAAAAAACTAAAAAGCAGGCAGATATAATTTCTACTGAAAGATATCGACCAGGACTTTTCAAAATTAAACAAAGAGACAGATTAGATTTAACCGAATTGGGAGCAAGAAATAGACAAGCCGAAACATCTAAAGATGTTGCGTTAAGTACCAATGGAGAAGAAGCCTTATTAATCGAAGAAATTAAAAAATCACTTGCTAGAAAGGATGGTGATAGGGCGATCGCTTCTATAGAATTGTTGACTAAAATAAATGGTCATAATGCACTGATGCTTGATAAAACTATTCAAAATCAAGTAAGAAAATTAATTGGAGAAAAATATACTAAGACAGATGCCAAGGGAAATAATTTAGCGGTTCAATCTTTTGATAAAGAGCCAGTTAGTCTGCCAGCACTTAGATTATTTTATGAAAATGTTACTAAAAAAGCAGCTAATTTAAATGATTACGAATCAGCTCGAACAATGGCAAGAATTGGAAGTATTGGTGGATTGGCCGGCAATTTTTCTTTAACTGGTTTAGCTCATATAGACTCAGTAACAGGGTTGCCTCAAGTTGGTGGTATTAACCAAAATAAAGATACTGGAGCATTAGAAATGGACAGTCAATGGGCTAGAATAACAAGGTTTAAGGCAAATCAAGTTGAACCTCAAACATTTTGGAAAAATGCTCATTCAAGTACTTTTGCTACAGAAAACAATGAAGGGAAGGGAGCTCATTTACATAAAGGTGGCGAAGAATATTTGGCACACCTTTCTGGTAAAGATCTTGCCCAAATGTCTCGCATGAGAGATGATACTTTATGGAGATTAAATGAGAAATCGGTTCTCAGCGACATCAGAGAATTTGCTAATCAAGTTTCTAAGGGTCTAGTTAGAAATGTAAACCAAGATCAGGGAAAACTGATTAGTGCATTTGCCGATACCTTATTAAAGTTAAAAACAGAAGTGGATATCAAAAAAAAATAAAGAATTTTAAAAATGGTAGATATTAATAAAATTAATCAAACACAATTATACGAAACTCAGTTTCAAAAAGATTTATTTGAAGAAGTTGAAAAGATAATATTTCATTTGCAAAATAAACAAGCTAAAATTTTAGCTAATAATCTTGAAAATAGTTTAACTAATTTTAAGGGTGATATAGGATTAAAACAGGATTATCAAGATTTAATTATAAAGCTTAAGTTTAGTGCTTTACCTAGATTAGTTTACAAAGATATCGTATTTTTATTTAAAGGTAATTTAAGACAAGCATTGCTTGATTTAAATATCCCTATTTTAGAACAATTAAAACTATCATTGATTGCTATTAATCCCTGGGGACGTGATGATATAAAACAAGAATTATTAGATGCCTTAAGGGAAAATAAATATATTTTATTTAGAGAACAGGGAAAAGAAGATGTTAGTGTTGCTGATTCTTTAAAAAAATATGATCAGACATTAGGAGCTAAACCTGTAGAAAAAATGAAATTAACAGAATATCTTTTTCGACAGTTTTCAAAGTTGGGTTCTGATAATCAAATAGTAGCGAAAAGATTATTTAATATTTATGAATATTTAAAATTGGTTTCTACGTCACCGGATGCATTTAAAGATGATTTTACTTTTGTTACCGATGACGGGGTGGTACAAGAAATCCAAGGTAATCGCTTAGTTGATATAAGAATCTCTGAGAGAAAAAAATTAACAGAAGAAGAACTAGAAGAACTTAAACAGAATGTTTTACCAAATTTTAAAACTCCCGAGGACAAAAAAGCTTTTATTGAAGCGGCTGGTTTGTCAAAAGATTTAGAAGAGGAACTAATTTTAATAGAAGAAGAAATCAAAAAAAAACAAATTTCTAAACCAGAACCATTAATTAATTTGGATACGGCCGTTGCTAATGTTATAGAAAGGACTAAAAAAGATTTTTTGTCAGAGGATTTAAAGAAACGTTTTCAAAATATTGTTATAGCTTTTTTTAAAGATGTACGAACCCAAATTGAAACTAAAATTGTTTTAAAAAGAGAACAAAAAATTGGAGGGATGGAGTTTGACCAAAAAACAACGGATGAAATTATAGAAATTTTAACGAAAGAGAAATCCAGGATTGATAAAGAATCAATAAAAAAAGTTCCTTTAGAAAAACAAGAACAAATTAAAACTTTAAAATTTGAATCTATAAAAGAAAATACAGAGAAAGTTATTCAGGCAGAGACAAAGACGAGACCAATAGTTTTGGAAGATGAAAAGAAAGAAAAGCAAGAAATATCTAAATTATCAAAAGAAATTGAAAAACCAAAAGTAATTTTACCTCCGCTTCTTAAGCCAGAGCCTAAACCTGTTTTTAATCCTGTTTCTCCTCCGCCAGAGCCCATTACAAAACCTGTTTTATCTCCATTACCCCCATCTCCTCCAAAGCCAGAGCCTAAACCTGTTTTTAATCCTGTTTCTCCTCCGCCAGAGCCCATTACAAAACCTGTTTTATCTCCATTACCCCCATCTCCTCCAAAGCCAGAGCCTAAACCTGTTTTTAAACCAGAATCAACTTTTAGTCCTATAATTCGTCCTCAACAAGTTCAACCTACAAAACCATTAGTTGAAGAAATAAAAGTTAATCCAAGAGTTTATGGACCAATTGAAGAATTAAAAACATTAACTTTAGTTGATTGGCGCCGTTGGGGTAGTGCTAAAGATGCGGTTTTAAAAATTGAAGATAAAATTAATTTATTAGCTGAAGAATCATTAGTAAAGAAATCAGAAGGAATAAAGGCTTGGAAAGGTTCAGAAATTAATAATTTATATTTGGACATTGGGGCCGAATCTATTGATCAGGGTAAATCAGTGACGGAAATAATTTTTCAAAGGCAACAAAAAAAGGTACCCACTTTAACAGAAGAAGAATTTAATAGTGTTGTAGAATTAAATCAAAAATTAAGATTTTAATTATGCAGTTTGTTGTTCCCCAGTTTATTGACGTGGAAGCAAAAATTATTGGGCCAATTAGTCCCAAACAATTTATCGTTCTTATTATTACATGTGGTCTAATTTTTATTTCTTATAAATTAGCTGATTTTACCTTATTTATTATTGAAGCAATTTTTATATTCGGAGCAGGTGTTACTTTAGCTTTTCTTAAAGTTAACAATCAACCGGTTTATTACTTTCTCCTTAGTTTAATCCAGGTTTTTAAAAAACCGAATATTCGAGTTTGGAAAAGAGAAAAAATGGTTGTTTTAGAAAGAAAAGTAAAAAAGAAAAAAGAAAAAGCAGAGGAAGCTATTATTCCTCGTCAGATTCTTTCTTCATCTAAACTTTCAGAGATTAGCTTATTGGTTAATACTGGTGGTCGATATGAAGAGGAATTAGAAGAATAAAATAATGAGATTTTAGAGCAAAATATTAATAATTTAAACTTATGTCCAAGTTAGCTTCAACTCAGAAATATTTAGATATTTCTGAAATCAAAAATGATTGTGTTACCCTTAAAAATGGTACTTTATGTGCGGTGTTATTGGTTTCTTCAATTAATTTTGCTCTTAAATCAGAAGATGAACAAAAAGCAGTAATTCAAAATTATGTTCGATTTTTAAATATATTAGATTTTCCTTTACAGATTCTTATCCAATCAAGACCTTTTAATATTAAACCTTACTTAGCTCATTTAAATGAATTAGAAAAAGCTCAACGTAACGAACTTTTAAGAATTCAAATGGCTGACTATTCAGATTTTATTAAAGAATTAGTTCAAATGGGAGAGATTATGATTCGGCGTTTTTATATAATTATTCCCTATAACCCCTTAGGAGATAAGAAAAGAGGATTTTTTTCTCGCGCTTCAGATATTTTTAGTGCTAGTGCCATTGTGAAATTTAAGCAGGAGAAATTTGAAAAATATCGAGAGATACTTTTTAGACAAGTTGATAATACTCTTTCATCTTTAGGGAGTATGGGTTTAAAATCAGTTCCCCTAGACACCCAAAGTCTGATAGAACTTTTTTATAACGCTTATAATCCAGCTGAAGCAGAAACACAAAAGCTGCCCGATTTAAAAAAATTAAGAGTAGAAAAATAAATTTATGGTAATTAGACCATCGGCTCTTAACGAGTCAACAATTGGAAAAAAAATGAAAAAGCCTTCTCGAACTAAGACAAAAAAGGCAGAAGAAAAATTAGAAAAGGCAAAAGAAATTTTAAAGGCAGAAGAGGTTTATTATAGAGGAGTTGCCACGGTTAGAGACCTAATTGCTCCTTCTTCTTTATCTGTTAATCCTAAATATCTTAGACTGGGAGATCGTTTTCTACGAACACTTTTTGTTACCACTTTTCCTCGTTATGTTTCTGTTGGTTGGTTTGTTCCAATAATTAACTTTAATTCTTATTTAGATGTAAGCATGTTCTTTTATCCAGTAAAGACAAAGGTAATTCTTAAACAGTTGCAAAATCAGGTAGGAAACCTTGAGTCAGAGCTTTCTACTAACAAAGAAAAAGGAATGCCTCGAGATCCTGTGAGAGAAACGGCCCTTAAAGATATAGAAAGTTTAAGAGACGATTTAACTACTGGAGTAGAACATTTTTTTCAATTTGCTTTATATACGACAATTTATGCCAAAAGCGAGAAAAAACTAGATATCCTTACTGAAAAGATAGAGAGTTTATTTGCTTCTAGACTAGTAAAGACGCGTCGAGCTTTTTATCAGTCTGAACAAGGTTTCAACTCTACTCTTCCTCTTGCTCAAGACAAATTAATGGTTTCTGTAAACATGAATTCTTCTCCCTGTGCTTCGAGTTTTCCTTTTATTTCTTCAGATTTAACTTCGGATAAAGGAATTCTTTATGGAATTAATCGTCATAATAATAGTTTAATTCTTTTTGATCGTTTCTCCATGCCTAATGCAAATTTTGTTGTATTTGCAACCAGTGGCTCTGGTAAATCTTATTTTTGTAAACTAGAAGTTTTACGCTCTTTAATGATGGGAACAGACGTTATTATTATTGATCCAGAAAAAGAATATAAACATCTTTCTGACGCAGTTGGAGGAACTTATTTAAATATATCCTTGGCTAGCGAAAGTAAAATTAATCCTTTTGATTTACCAAGACCATCTTCTAAGGAAACAAAAACAGCGGATATAATTCGGGGAGGAGTAATTACCATTAAAGGGTTGTTAAAGATTATGATTGGTAAACAGTTTCAAGGAGGAGTAAAAGGATTTGATTCAAAAGAAGATTCTTTAATGGATAGGGCTTTATTAGAAACTTATGCTAAAAAAGATATTGTTCCTGGTTGTGATCTTAACAAAGTAGACGTTCCTATTTTAAGTGATTTACAAGATGTTTTATCTGGAATGGAGGGAGGGGAAGATTTAGCCGAGCGATTGAAAAAATATACTGGAGGAACATTTTCTGGATTTCTTAATAATCGTACTAATGTTAAGATGAATAATCAGTTAGTTGTTTTCTCAGTGCGCGATTTAGAAGATGAGCTAAGGCCAATGGCAATTTATACTATTATTAATTATATTTGGAACGTAGTTCGGTCTAAATTAAAAAGAAGAATTTTATTTATTGATGAAGCCTGGTGGTTAATGCAACACGAAGATTCAGCTAAATTTATATTTGCCTTAATAAAACGCTGTCGAAAATATTATTTAGGGGTAACTACAATTACTCAAGATGTTCAAGATTTTTTAACCTCCCCTTACGGTCGGGCTATTGTTACTAATTCAGCACTTCAATTGCTTTTAAAGCAGTCTCCAGCTGCCATTGATACTCTGGTTAAAACTTTTATGTTAACTGAAGGAGAAAAATATTTACTTTTAGAATGTGGTTTAGGAGAAGGAATCTTTTTTGCTGGAACAAAGCACGTGGCAATTAAAGT
>Ga0307992_1001597_pt1 | contig 13349 bp, 14 predicted proteins | sample EllFjometagen133_FD_203162 | JGI IMG/M metagenome (GOLD analysis project Ga0307992, IMG submission 203162) | Marine microbial communities from Ellis Fjord, Antarctic Ocean - #133 | ecosystem: Environmental > Aquatic > Marine > Unclassified | place: Southern Ocean | collected 2014-10-08
CCCTCATCCGACCCGGCAGACATGGTCGGGAGACCGGTAGCCGTCTAAGCGGCTACAGCGTAATCGTAGTTGTCTGCGATTATGTTTTCCTACCTGTTTAACGAGGCCTGTAGGAACCTCGGCACGCGGCTACAGCTTCACCTATCCCCGTCGAAACCGTGACGCCCCCATTTAAAAGATCGCACTGTGAGTACTTAGTATAGACACCTTCGCCCCTGAAGTCAAGAAAACGGAAAGCGGTTACCAGTTTCTGTTCTTAGTGCTCATATCCCTCTGCGCATCACGCATATCGTCTTTTTGTCTGATATCCTGCCTTTTGTCATACAGCTTCTTGCCCTTTCCAACGCCAAGTTCCAGCTTCACCTTTCCGTTTTTGAAATACATCTTCAGGGGAATGAGCGTCAGGCCTTTCTCGTTTGCCTTTCCGTAGAGCTTCTTGATCTCTCGCTTGTGCAGGAGCAGCTTGCGGATTCTCAGGGAAATATGGTTGGAACGGTTGCCGTGGGAATAGGCACTTATGTGCATATCATAGACAAAAACCTCTCCATTCTTCACCTGCGCGTAGCTGTCTTTCATGTTCCCCCTGCCTTCGCGGAGAGCCTTCACCTCGGTCCCTGCGAGAACAATCCCCGCCTCATAGGTGTCATCTATAAAGTAATTGCGCCGGGCTTGTTTGTTCTGGCATATAATTTTTTCAGCGGTTGTGTTCTTTTTTGCCATTATGTCACTCTTTTATCTCTCCGCGGATATTACACGCAAAGCACAATCATCCACTTCGTGACCCGGGAGATAATCCATTTTCACATGACTCATTGATTTAAAGATATTCTCGCGCACATCTTTATTTTCCTTCTCCATATCATCCAGGAGTCCCTTTATATACAGTCTGCGCGATGTCTTGCTTGTCGGGCACATTTCTTTAATAACGGGAATATTTTTCTCCTTCGCATATTTTTTGACCAGTGTTTCTTTTATATACGCGAGAGGCCTGATAATATGAAACTTACCCCCGAACACAGACTGATCAGGCATCATTGTACTTATCTCACGGCCATAGAACATGTTAATAAGCAATGTTTCTATGATATCGTCCTTATGATGCGCTAAGGCTATCTTTTCGCACCCGTTTTCGTTTGCTATCTCGAACATCCTCTTTCTTCTCATCCTTGAGCAGAGAAAACATGGATTCTTCTTGTTATAATCGCTGTGCGCCAGGGGTCCTATATCGGTTTTTTCCATTATATACTCATGCCCGTTTTTTCGCAGGTAGTTCTCCAGTTCAGTGTATCCCCTGTATTTCTCATCAAAACCGAGGTCTATATTAACCGCCAACACCGAAAACCGCGGAAGAAACACCATGGAGGTATTGAGAAGGTCAAGAAGCACAAAGCTGTCCACGCCACCCGAAACGCCGACTAGTACCCGGTCACCTTTCTTTATCATGTTATAATCTACGGCGGCTTTTTCCAGCCACTTTTTGAGGTGCTGATAAAGCTTTGTGTTTCTTTTCCCGGACAAAGTTTCTTCTCCCTGGCACGATATTTCTTAGCTCCCGCAATACCTTACGGAAATGCCCTTCTACTACAGACAAACCATAACAGCAATTATATTATCCTACCATAAATATCAAACCACGCACAAATCAGAAAAGATTTCCGAGACTATGGTGACGTATGCATACCGAGAAATATCTTGACATACGCCATACTTCTCTCTTACATTAACTAAAAGGTTTTTCTTGGAATTGAACATGTATTATTACTGCAACTCACCAGCAAAAGGAGGGAATCGGCCGCAACACAATAGAACAAACCTGCCATGAAAGAACTTGGAAATTCGCCGGCAATTGGATGTGTTGCTGAAATTGCATTTTTGGCTTCGCAAACAATTCTTTCTGAACGGAGGATCCTATCAGATGATTCCACTGTTTATCAATACTCCTGAAACAATGTTTAAGATCAGGGTTGTAACCCCAAAAGAGTCTTCCGCAAAGACCTTGGAGCGTTTGCAGGCAACAGGCGTCCTCCACATAGAAGAACCCCGCAAATTAGATTCCGCCGACAGAAAAAGAATAACAGACAAAAAAAATCTTATAAGAAAAATCTCTGCGAATATCAGCGATATCCTGGCTTACGTTAAGGGAGAACACAGGGTACTTGTACAGGAAACTGTAGAAGCCCAACCCCTGGATACAATATTACACCAGACCGGCAAGCTGCATGAAAAATGCGCACGTCTCCGGGAAGATTCGACAAAGCTGGGAGCAGAGATCTCCAATGTGGAAGGGATAAGCGGACATCTGGATATCCTCGCGCATGAGATAAACCTCCCACTGAGAGATCTGAACTATTCCGGGAATTACCTGTCTGCAAAAGTGTTCGTATTTCCCACGAAAACCTGCAGGACATTCCTGGAAAAGGCCCACGAACATATCCTTGAACATATAACTGTCTCTTCAGAAGATGAAACGGCAGTCTATACTATTGTCAGGACCAACAAACAAAACATGGTGGAAGCCCTGGCAAAAAATCTCGGAGTGTTTCCCCTTGAGATACCTGACGAGGAATTAACCTTAAAAGAATTTATCGCGAAGAAGGATGATATAATAAGGAAAAAGGGGGAAGAGGTCGCCGGGCTAGAAAAAGAGATAGAGACGATTATCACGGAAAACCTGGAGCAGATTGCTCAATACAGAGAAACTGTCGCCCTGGAAGATGAAATGCTGTCCGCTATCGAGCAGACAAGCGAAACGCGTTATGTCTCGCTAATAGAAGGCTGGGTTCCCCAGAACAAAGCGGATTCTCTAATATCACAGATACATGAATCCCTGGACAATGTATTTGTCGACTCAAGTAAGCCAGGACCTTCGGATGAGCCCCCGACAAGACTGCAGAACCCGCGTGCCGTCAAGCCCTTTGAGGTAATCGTCAATCTCTTCAGTCTTCCTAAATACGGCGGGTGGGATCCGACACCAAGCGTGGCTTACTTCTTTGCCTTCTTTTTTGGTCTCATGCTCTGTGATGTTGTCTACGCTGCAGGCCTGTTAATCCTCGCAAGATTTGTTCTCGACAAGTTCGTTGATGATCCGTCAACCGAAGAAGTCCGTCTATTCAGAAACGTCCTGTACATAAGCGGCACGGTAGCGCTGATATTCGGTATATTATCAGGAACATACCTTGGTGATTTGTTGAATATGTATTTTGGCGTCGAGTTACAAAAGCTTGCTCTCGCGAAGTGGGTGCAAAGGCAACTCTCCGACCCTATCGTATTTATCATCATCTCGCTCGTAATCGGCCTTGTACACGTGAACACAGCCCATATCCTTTCCCTCATAAGAGGAATAAGGGAAAGAAACAAAGGATTAGTTGTCAGCAAGGCAGGTCTCTTCATTATAGAAATCTTTGGAATACCTTATATCTTCAAGATGCTGCTACATGTTGAGCTTCTCCCTCTCAGTCCCTCAATATATGCGTTTATGGCTTATCCTATGATGATTGGTCTGATCTTGATTGTTATCTCGGGATTTATGCAAATGGGTGGTCTGGGAGGAATTTTCTGGATATTTGAGCTGACCGGGCTGCTCGGTGATATTATGTCATATTCGCGACTGGCAGGAGTCGGACTCGCTACGTTTTATCTTGCTTCTGCTTTCAACCTTCTGGCCAGCTGGATTTCCGCCGGCCTCTCAGGATTAATTCCGGGTATTATCGGCACAACTCTCGGACTTATTATAGGTATTATTCTCTTTGCTGTTTTCCATGTATTGAATTTGTTTCTTAGCTGTTTGGCTGCTTTTATTCACTCTCTCAGGCTCTGCTTCGTTGAATTTCTCCTGAAATTCTACGAAGGAGGTGGAAAAAAATATGCCCCATTCCATCTCAGACCAAAGAGATATGTAATTGTCGGGGCAAAATTATAAAGCGAGGTGCAAAACATGACTGAAATACAGGCATTGGCTACGCTGGGAGGAGCTATCGCATTGGGAGGCGGACTCGCCGGTTCAGCGATAGGAATAGCAATGGCGGCATCGGCAGGGGTCGCAACGATATCTGAAGAACCCGGCCAGTTAAGAAACGTTATCGTGCTTGCTTCTCTACCTATGACTCAGAGTTTTTACGGATTGATCATTCTGATTATGATCCTGACTGTCGTACTTCCGGGACTACCCGCTACCGGAGGGGCCGGTATCGGAGTACTGGCCGTGGGCGTCATCGGCGGCATGGCCGAATGTTTCTCCGGGGCCTACCAGGGATCAGTCTGTGCGTCCGGTATAGCCCTCCTACCGAAAACAAAGGGGGGAATTCTTACCACAGCCATGATGCTTGCCGTCTTCGTCGAACTTATCGGAGTTCTGGGACTCGTTTTCTCCGTTATGACGCTAAGCATACTCAAGCTTATGTAATGATAATCGAAGGTGACAATTATGGAAACCGACAAGATAAGAGCGGCTATCCTCGAAAAAGCACAGGGAGAGGCTGAAGAAATCATAGCCAGTGCCAGAGTAAAAGCCGAGGAACTGATAATTAACGGAAAAGAACAAAAGAAAAAACGGTTCGAGGAAGAGAAAAACCGGGTCATATCAGAGGCCAGGCGCGAGGCATCGAGAATACTGGCACAATCCTCGCTCAAAGCGCGGCAGGGAATACTCAAGGAAAAAGATGACGTCATCAATGAGATTATCGCAAGGGTAAAAGAAGATCTGGCCGGGAAGGCAATGGATGAGAGTGTGCTCATCCATCTCATCGGTGAAACGGTGCAGGCTTTTGAAACGGAGAACAAACTCAGACTCCTTGTGTCTCCGAAGGATATTGTTGTCGCCCGCAAGGTTGTGGAAGAAAATGAAAGCTTGAAAAAACAGATAGCGGAAATCGTCGAATTCGACTGCCTGGGGGGTGTTATGGCGGAGTCTATGGACGGCATGGTGAGCATTGACAATACATTCGACATGAGACTTGAGATGCTTACGCCAAAAATCCTGCCAAGAATAGGCAGGGACCTTTTCGGAGATGATGAAAAGTGAATCTTACAAACGCACGTTATGCATTTATATCGGCCTATCTCAAAGGTGAAGAGACCCGAGGAGTAACCTCCGAGCATATAGACGAACTGCTGCGGAGGTCCGAAACCATGCAGGATGCCCTGGAAATCGTCAGTGATTCGGATATTGGCAGATACCTGCTGGATCAGCCGATCAAGACCTTTGATGATGCCGACACGTATTTGTGGCTCTATATGGGTGAATGCCTGAAACGGTTTGAGGGTTTTAATATACCCCTCGAAATGTCGCGCATAGTGAGCCTGTATGTCGAGAAGTATGATGTTCTGAATATCAGGATAAAACTCAGGATGATATCAAAGGAAGTAACATCCTCCATGGTGCCGCTGGGCATGATCCATAGCAGGGAATACCTGGAAGAGATGTCTGCCGCGCGGGAAATGGACGAATTATACGAAATCCTGGCGAAATGCAATCTTGGCGATTACATCCGGGTCATCGAGGATATCAAAGAAAAAGATCCGCAATCCGTATCCGAAGGAGAAGTTCGGCTGCAAAATCTCTACCATCATAAGGTTTTGAAAGTCTTCAAAGACATGACCGACGGACAATTGCTTGTACAGGCTTTCGAAAGCATTATCGATTCGGCAAACCTGCAGACGATTTTCCGGCTATCTCTGGGAGGCGCTTATACCGGAGGTGCTCCGGTGCTCAGCGGCGGCCGCGCGCTCTCGGAAAACACCATAAAAGAATTACTCACCCTGAAAATAACGGAAATAACAGGAAGATTGGAAAATACAGAATACCATACGATGTCACAGGATGTATCCAAAGGCTATGAAAAGGATGGGGGAATCACGGTTGTAGACAAAATAACGGAAAGACACAGATTCGGGCTGTTGAAAGATCTCCTCTCTCCCCGGGTGTTATCCACTTCTAATATGTTATGGTATCTGATGCTCAAGGAACTGGAGATACGAAATTTGAGACTGATTTTCAAGATGCTGGCAGACGGGATACCGGCAGAAGAAATACGGGAACTGGTAATCGCGGCATGACTAAACCTGAGAAGATAGACATAGCCATAATAGGAAACAGGGATCAGGCAGCACTGGTGAGGCTTGCCGGTGTCGAGAAGTACCGGATAATCGACGATGGAGAAGACATTAATGAAAAGGTCAAAGAGGCCCTGATGGAGCTTTCAGGTGACAGTTCCGTCGGAATAATAATGATACCTGAAGAGTGGACAGGGCACGTGACAGAAACGCTGAAGCACATAAGAGAGAGCCGGAAACGGTCAGCAATTGTGATAGAAATTCCTTCCGGTTTCAAGGCAAAAGAGCAGGATGTAAAGGGGTATTACAAGGCATACACAAAGAAACTTATCGGCTTCAACGTCGATATCTGATGTTGCCGGGCGCAGACTGACAATCAGCTAAACAGCCTGTCGGAAGATCTTGTAAAAGGAGAGGCAGACCGCCGCGCGCGGTAATGATACAATCATTCGAATTTACTTTAAATATCAAAGTGAGGCATGATCCATGGGTAAGATCTGGAAAATTTCGGGACCCGTTGTAATCGCCGAAGATATGAGAGGATCTCAGGTATACGAGGTTGTCGATGTGGGTGATGAGAGACTCACAGGGGAAATCATCGGCCTTGAGAGAGATAAAGCGGTCATCCAGGTATACGAGGACACCGTCGGTCTCAGAGTTGGAGAACCTGTAACCGGGACAGGCGCAATCCTTATGGTGGAACTCGGACCCGGACTCGTCGGAAATATCTATGACGGGGTACAGCGGTCGCTTGTCACAATGATGGATGACATCGGCGATTTTCTCGTGCGCGGGGTACGCACGGATGCTCTTGACCGGAAGAAGAAATGGCATTTCACCCCCTCTGTCAAAGCCGGCGACACGGTACAGGAAGGTGATATCATCGGGACTGTTCCTGAAACGGGCCTTATAGAACACAGGATAATGGTACCAATAGGAATACAGGGAACCATTCTGGAGATATCTGAAGGAGAGTTCACCATAGAAGAAACCGTCGCGCAGTTGGAGCACAAAGGAGCAAAGAAACCGCTGACCCTCATGCAAAAGTGGCCGGCAAGAAAACCCAGGCTATATAAGCAAAGATTCAACCCCAAAGATCTCCTTGTAACCGGCACAAGAATTATCGACTATCTGTTCCCCCTGGCATTGGGAGGAAAGGCAGCCATACCGGGAGGATTCGGCACCGGCAAGACCGTAACCCTGCAACAGATGGCAAGATGGTCCCAGACCCAGCTAAACATCTATGTCGGCTGCGGCGAACGGGGAAACGAAATGGCGGATGTACTCCACAGTTTCAAGAAACTGAGAGACCCCGCTACGGACAGGCTTCTACAGGAAAAGGAGATATTTATCGCCAACACATCAAATATGCCCGTTGTCGCAAGAGAGATAAGCATTTTTATCGGGATTACCATGGCCGAGTATTTCAGGGATATGGGATATGACGTTCTCCTCGTAGCCGACTCAACATCCAGGTGGGCCGAGGCGATGAGAGAAATCGGCGCGAGACTTGAAGAAACACCCGGCGAGGAGGGATTCCCCACCTATCTGGGTTCAAGACTTTCGGCCTTCTACGAAAGATCAGGTAGGGTTGAGTGCATAGGAAAACCTGAAAGGATGGGGTCGGCCACGGTGATCGGTTCAGTAAGTCCCCCCGGCGCGGATTTCAGTGAACCCGTAACCCAGGCAACCCTGAGGATAGTGGATGTATTATACTCGCTGGATGTCGCGCTCGCCAACAAGAGACACTTTCCGACCATAAACTGGCTCCAGAGCTATAGTTTCTATGCCGATTCGGTGGACAAGTGGTGGAACAGAATCAGCCCTGATTATAATAGCATAAGGAACAAGGCACTCATAACTCTTCAGCATGAAGCGGAACTGGAAGAAATCGTCCGGCTCGTCGGACCCGAAGCACTGCCCGAAGACGACAAGCTGGTGCTTCTCGCGGCGCGGATGATCAGAGAAGACTTCCTCATGCAAAGCGCGTATCACCCCGTTGACACCTATACGGAGCCCAAAAGGACGCATATGATGCTCAACACCATCATTAAGTTTTATGGCCTCGCGAGAGAAGCAACCGAGGCAGGCATGCTGGTGAGCGAGATAGCTTCTTCAAAAATGCTGCCTCGCATATCAAGAATGAAAGATATACCAAACGAAGAATTCGATGACTACATCAAACAATTATGGTCTGATATGGATAAGAATCCTTTTGTTTAAAAAGGAGGAGCGTAATGGATTCTCTGCAGCTCTTTACGAGACAGACAAAGGCAATAAGTACAGCGAGAAGATCGCTCCTTGTGATCGAGAGCATCCCGGGCATAAGATACAATGAAATAGTGGATGTCCAGCTTGGCACAGGCGAAACAAGGATCGGTCAGGTTATAGAAGTTGGAAAGGAGACCACCGTCGTCCAGGTGTTCGGGGGTGTCAGTGAGGTTGATCTGCTCAACAGCAGGATAAGATACAAAGGAGAAACCTTGAAACTCCCCGTATCCGGAGACATTATGGGGAGAATCTTCGACGGGAGCGGCAATCCCATAGACGGAAGTCCCCCGATAGTGGCGGATTCCTACCTGGATATAAACGGAGTACCAGCAAACCCCGCATCGCGCATGCCGCCGGCGGAATTTATTGAAACCGGGATTTCCGCGATAGACGGGCTTAACGTCCTGGTACGCGGGCAGAAACTGCCTATCTTCAGCGGATCGGGTCTTCCACACAACAAAATCGCCGCGCAGATACTCAGACAGGCATCACTTAAGGGAAAATCAGAAGAATTCGCTATTGTCTTCGGCGCGGTCGGTGTAAGCTACGATGACGCGGGATATTTCATCTCTAATCTGGAGGAGACCGGTGCGCTCAGCCGCACTGTCGCGTTCATCAATACAGCGTCATCGCCCGTTATTGAAAGGTTGTCGACACCGCGTCTGGCTCTGACGGCAGCTGAATACCTGGCATGGGAACACGACATGCACGTCCTTGTTATACTTACGGACATCACAAATTACTGCGACGCGCTGCGGGAGCTTGCCGCGATGAGAGGAGAGATACCCAGCAGAAGGGGCTATCCCGGATATATGTACACGGATCTTGCCTCACTGTACGAAAGAGCCGGGAGAATAAGCGGGAAAGAGGGTTCCGTTACTATTATACCCATCCTGACCATGCCCGATGACGACATCACTCATCCTATAGCCGACCTGACAGGATACATCACAGAGGGACAGATTGTCCTGTCGAGGGCGATGGAAAGGAAGCGGATATATCCTCCCATAGATGTGTTTCTCTCACTTTCAAGGATGATGAAAGAAGGAATCGGCGAGGGAAAGACCAGAGAAGATCACAACAACGTGTTCATGCAATCATACGCCGTCTACGCAGAGGGAAACTATCTAAGAGAGATATCAACGGTCATAGGTTCCGAGGCACTCAGCGACAGAGACAGATTATATCTTGCCGCTTCGGACAGGTTCGAAGAAGAATTCATATCACAGACAGAAAACAACAGAAGAACCGTTGAAGAAACTCTGGGCCTGGCATGGAACATTTTCTCCATGCTTCCCCGGGAAGACCTCAAGCTCATACAGGAAGAATACATAAAAAAGTATCTTCCCGAGACTCCCCAAAACCGGGCTGTAGCCAAGGCAGATTAGACAAGCGTGATGCCATGACAACAAAGATACAGGTAACAAGGCCAACCAAGATCGAGCTTGCGCGTCTGAAACGTCGCATGAAACTCGCCACGAGGATTCAGAAGATCGTCAAGGACAGGCTCTCGATACTCATTATGGAATTCCTCCAGACCGTAAGAGAATGCACGATTCTCAAGGAAAAGTTGCTGGCGGATTTCAGAGAGGCCTACAAGGCCCTCTCCGTCACGACAGGGTACCATGGATATGCGTTTCTGGAGAAAGAACTCCTCGCATCCGAAATGGCATTAGAGATAAGCTCCTACACAAGAAATGTGGCAGGGGTAAGGATACCCGTTTTTGAAACGGAGGATAATGGCGCATCTTCTCCGAGAAATACACCGGGCACCTCATCCCTGACAGACAACAGTACCAGACTTTCCCGGGAATGCCTGAAGAATGCCGTGGAATTGGCCGAACTCCAGAATTCCCTGGAACTTCTGGGCACGGAGATCAACAAGGTAAAAAGGATAAACAACGCGCTTGAATATATTGTAATCCCCGGACTTGATGCCACTATAAAATACCTGGCAATGAAGTTCGAAGAACGCGATCGCGAAGAAGTTGCCCGGCTCAAATATGTAAAGCTGTTGATCGAGCAAAGGGAAGCGTATGCGTATTGATTCAGGAAAACCAGACCGGACATTTGAAAACCATCTGCAAGGTGATCTGAAGACACTGAATGCTCATCTGCCCAGGAGACGAAAGACGTTAAGCGAACTTCTGGAGGAAAAGCGCCCCCATGTTGAATGTGGCGACGGAAGCACACACTATTTTAAGAAGAAAGAACTTGAATATCTGACAGAAATACTGAATAATGACGACCAGCAAATGCTGTTGCTGCCGATCATAATAGAGGTAGAATCGGACGAGGGTAATTTGAAAGTAAGATCAAAAACCGGGATTGAAGCAAAAATATTTTCACAGATCCTGGATATGCCCATAGCCTTTAAACTAGACATGATAACCATATTCAGACCTCAGTTAGCAGTATTGAGAAAAGTGCTGAAGACGACCACACAGTATGCTTTCACCATCTGAGGAATCCGGCAGAAATTCAAATGCAGAGGAGGTAGACTATGAAAGTGTTCGCAGACAAAATGTTCAACACCCTGGAGAAACACAGAGAAGAAATTGCGCAGCAGTGGTGCAATGCCGTAAGGAAAAATCCTCGGACACTTTCATTCAATAATGTGCCGGAGGAGGAATGTTTCAAGAGAGCCGTCTTTTTTTACAAGAACATGGAATCTATATACTTCAGTGGCAAACCCTATATTAAGTTACAGGAATACTTTGCGGGTTTTGCTGAAGCCGCTTACGGGTTCAGCATACCGCTGCATGAAGCCCTCTACGGGGTAATCATGATGAGGAGGCAGATGTGGTTATATACGGAATTTCAAGCCCCCTTCCTCAACGCCATAGATCACCATCAAGCGGTTGAAACGATAAACAAGACGATCCGTATATTCGATCATGGCATCTACGCAATAACCAAAAAGTACTGGGAGTTAAAGGGGCAGTAGGGGGGACTGCTATGCCGGCAGAAATACGCGAAACGATAAGAGGGATAGAGGCCGAAGCTGAGAAACTAATAGAAAAGGCCAGGGCAAACGCCAAACGTATCTTGGAAAATGCTAATAAAAAGGTCGGAGAGATCCTGTCAGCGGAGATAGTTATGGATGAAGTCAGAGATGAGCATGACAGGATTATCTCCGAGGCTAAAGAAGAGGCAGGAAGAAAGATAGAAGAATCAAGAAAGGCGTCTGGTCTAATCCGGTCAGACTCTTCTGTAAAAATGGACAATTCTTCACAATTGATGACAGATTATATAAGAGGAATCAACTGAATCCGGCGATAAAAACTATGCCGGATTGTCCTGCTGATCATATGTCACATCCGAGGCACTTCTTATTTTAAAAGTCCCTCCGCGTAAGTATAATAAAATGTGGGGAGAAGGAACATTCCCCGGCTTTCGTAAAACTATTAAACAGGAGAGAAAACATGACAGAGATTATTGATGTATACGCAAGAGAGATACTTGATTCAAGGGGAACCCCTACAGTAGAGGCAGAGGTAACTCTCAGCTCGGAAATAGTGGGAAGGGCATCCGTTCCATCTGGCGCATCAACGGGAGAACACGAGATGCTGGAACTCAGAGACAACGACAAGGAAAGATATCTGGGAAAAGGCGTAGAAAAAGCCGTTGAGAATGTGACTTATAAGATAGGACCCGAGATAATAGGCATGGACTGCCTCCTTCAGAGAGAAATTGATTACACCATGCTCGAATTGGACGGGACAGACAACAGGAGTTCTCTCGGCGCTAACGCTATACTGAGTGTATCTCTTGCCTGTGCCAGGGCGGGCGCGGAGGCAACGGGGCTTCCCCTTTATAGATATATAGGCGGAGTTTCCGCTAAAGACATTCCTATCCCCATGACTAACATCTTGAACGGTGGACAGCACGCTGATAACAACGTGGATATACAGGAATTCATGATTATGCCTGTGGGTGCCCCCGATTTCAGGGAGGGCATCAGGATGTGCAGCGAAGTCTTCCACCATCTCAAGTCTGTTCTGCAGGAAAAGAATTATAGCACGGCAGTGGGAGATGAGGGAGGATTTGCCCCAAACCTTAAATCCAACGAAGAGGCCCTGTTGCTTATCATGAAAGCTATCGAAAAAAGCGGTTATTCACCGGGTAGTGATATATTCATCGCCATCGACTCGGCCGCAAATTCATTCTACCTGGACGGGAAATATACGCTGTCCGCGGAGAAAAACCCGGACAAAACATCCGAAGAGCTTATCGCTTTCTATAGCGACTTGGTTGCAAGGTACCCTATAATATCTATCGAAGACGGCCTTGCGGAAAATGACTGGGACGGGTGGAAGATGATGACGGACGAGCTGGGTGCAAATATTCAGATCGTGGGAGATGACATCTTCGTCACAAACAGGGAAAGACTTGAAAATGGTATATCCCTCGGCGTGGCCAACTCCATTTTAATTAAACTCAACCAGATAGGCACACTGACAGAGACCCTGGAAACCATTGAACGGGCAAAGGAAGCGGGATACACCACCATTGTATCCCACAGATCGGGAGAGACAGAGGATACCTTCATTGCCGATCTCGCAGTCGCGATGAACTGCGGCCAGATCAAAAGCGGCTCCGTCTCCAGAAGCGAGCGGCTCGCAAAGTACAATCAGCTTATCAGGATAGAGGAAGAGCTGGGAGATCAATCAGTATACAGGGGGAAAGACGCCTTTTACAGTATTCGCAAAGGGTAAGAGAGACGGACCAGGGGTCTCGAAACTTGAGTCCCTAAACTGATACTACTACATCATAAATTTAAATAATCTGCGCCTGAGGGATTCCAGCGAACCTTTATTATCCAGGGAAAGGAGCTTGGCACCCTTATCGTTTTTGTTGTTCCCGGAGGCCGATATCGCGCCACTGTCCATAAGAAATTTGAGGGCGTTTTTGTAATTCGACTGGGAAAGGGCCTCCGTCTTGGAGATTTCACCTTTCTTATATATCTTTGCACCAAGTTTTTGGATCTTCTTTACAAGGTCCTTTTCCTGTCTCGCCTTGTTCTT
>Ga0307992_1001598_pt1 | contig 13337 bp, 17 predicted proteins | sample EllFjometagen133_FD_203162 | JGI IMG/M metagenome (GOLD analysis project Ga0307992, IMG submission 203162) | Marine microbial communities from Ellis Fjord, Antarctic Ocean - #133 | ecosystem: Environmental > Aquatic > Marine > Unclassified | place: Southern Ocean | collected 2014-10-08
AAATTATGTTTAATAAAAGAGAAATAGGAAAATTAGTTTGGGATGGAACGAGGAAACATACTCCCAGACGCTTTTTAATGAGAAACAAGCGACCTGGAATACTTAATTTAAAGGATCAATTAATGGATAATGTTATTTTTTATGACAATGAGCATAAGTTTGATAAAGTATATAATAAATATGATACTAAAATTCGACTTATTGAAGGTGATACGTTTACTGTAGCAAAACAATTTGAAAATGCTTGTTGTTTAAACTTTGCTTCAAATAAACATGTCGGTGGAGCATATACGATTCCAGCAATTAAAGCCCAAGAAGAAGATTTATTTCGTAGATCAAATCTTCCTACACTAATGGATAATGACATTGTAAAGTCATTTTATCCTCTCGTTGGATTACAAGGGTTTTATTGCCCTTGTGTCATTGTAAATAAAGATAGCGATTTAGAATTTCAAACTCCATTTGAAACATCCGTTATTACTCTTCCTGCTGTCAGAAATCCGAAAGTTGGAGAGGAACAACTTATTAGAGATAAAAACAGAAGAGTACTCCAAATTGCTGTGGATAATAGAGTTAAGACTTTGATACTGGGGGCTTTTGGCTGTGGAGTTTTCAGGAATGCACCAATTTTTATTGCTCAAAATTTTAAAGATTTACTTAATAACGAATTTAAAAATGTTTTTGAAACTGTTATTTTTGCTATTCCAGATGCGGAAGGTAAGAATTATAAAACTTTTGAACAGGTCATTTGTGGAGAATAATTAATGAAGAAATTTTTAGCAAGTACAGGGGCTAATATCGGTTCAAGTGGATTTACCAATTATATAGGCGGTATGTCCGATAAGAAACTTGAACAAACATTAGTAGCAGTATTTGTAGAATTTCCAGATGCCATTATAGTAGATGGTAGCGATGATTGGTATGCCGAATTGAAATATAGCCCATCGTCTTTATGTAAAAAATTTGATATTGAGCCGTTAGCGAATTTCCATACTGAAATTAGCGGCATCTCTTCCTCTGGTAGTGTCATAGAAGAAGAAGATTTTAATCGTTTAAAAGAAACATGTATAAAGTTAGGTTTTGACATTACAAAAACTTGCAATTGTTATAATAGAAAAGGAGAAATCAATGATTAAAGCATCATGCAGGGCTGTGACGACAGAAGATAGAAAAAAAGAATGGCCAGTATTTTTTGTCACTATGCCAAAAGTGGGTGAGTATGTTATGTCAGAGGACGGGGCAACGGCAAAGATTGAAAGTATAGTTCATTATAATAAAAAATCTTGTTTCCGCGCAGGGGATGAGAAAACGGCTGATAATATAGAATGTGGCATTCATCTTTTTTTGGGTGTTGTTAAAAATAATGGATAAAATAATGGATAAAATAATTGATAAAGAAGATATCCTGAATATAAAGGAGACAGTCGTTCCAGAACCTCCAAGGACTTTAGAGGATGAAATAAAGATTGCCTTTTATAAATTAGGACCATTACATTCTCATATGGATATCCGTACTGTATTGAAAGACAAGAAATATCGATTAAATTGGTGGTCAAAATTAGCAAATGGAGATAAGACTATAAGTTTTTCCATCTTTATTACTGTTGTAAAAACTACGACAGGATATGACTTTATAAATGAGACAGCGGTAGACCGAGCAAAAATCTCCCCGAAAATCGAGAAAAAATTGTAGGGGGTAGGAACAAAAAACTCATTTAAGAAAGGATAAAGATGAAACTCGATTCAGTAAATCCAAAGGTAATTAGAACAGGCGATTTCGAAAATGTCCAGTTTGGTGTTGGAGATCTAAGTGTTCTCTTGGATATTCTTCGAAGTAAGATGTATTCAAATGCCATAAAAGCAATTTGCCAAGAGATTATGTCTAATGCTAGAGATGCTCATAGGGAATTTGGTAAGCAGAACGTTCCTATTGAAGTAAAGATTCCGAATGATCTCGACCCGACATTCCATGTCAGAGATTTCGGTCCTGGCATTACGCCAGAAAGAATGGCAGACGTTTTTGTAAAGTATGGAGCAAGTACTAAAAGAGATGATAATGAGCAGACTGGTGGTTTTGGTCTTGGAGCTAAGACTCCATTTGCTTATACTGATGCTTTCTCTATTACATCAATTACTCCAGAAGATATTTTTATTACCAAAGATGGCGAGCGTTTTGAAGATGTAATGGTAAAAAGAGAATATATTGCTTTCATTGATGAAACTAGAGTTGGATCTATGTCATTAGTCTCTTCTGTCGTCACGACAGAAGAACAAGGGACGAAGATTACCATTACAATTCCTACCGATCAAAAGCAAGATTATAGAGCATTTAGGGAATGGGTCCATCATGTTGCTATGTATTGGGAAACAGTTCCCGGTGAGAAATTGCCAACTATCGTAGGCTATCCAGAATGGGAATGGAAAATTCCTAATAGAGAAGAAGAAGGCGAAAATTGGTTTTTTGAAGGAAGCAAAGCTTATTATCGCAAAGATTTAAGTGTTATTATTGATGGAATTCAATATCCAATAAATGTTCATAACTTAGCATTAGGTTATGACTCTCCTGAGGCTACGCTGCTTAACTACTCTATTTGTTTAATGTTCGAAGTTGGAGAAATATCTATTACAGCGAATAGAGAAGAGATTGATTATGCCAAGAGATCGACTGTAAATATTATTAAAAGTCGTTTACGTCTTGTAATAGCTGATCTTCAAGATAGGCTTAGCAAAAAGGTAGAAAATGCAGGTTCGTTATGGGACGCTAAATGTTTATGGCGAACATACTCTAGCGAATTTAGTGGTATCGTTAAGACTGTTTTCTGGAATGGTATTGAAATTGATAACTCTCCTATCGCTAATAGAAAATATTATTGTAATACCTGTCGTTTCGAAAAAAAGCATGATGGAACGATTAGGCGTAGGGAAGTCGGAGCTATTGAGTTCCTTAAGAATGCAGTATTATGTATCGAGGATACAGGACTTAAGCATCCTAGTAAATGTCGGATACAAACGCTATTCGACCAGGATGATGATTTGCAATATGTTTATGCTTTGAAATATTCAGAACAGGATGGACTTAGAGATCAGTCTATAAAAGATTTAGAAAAAGATTATCATTTTAGCAAGTTGAAAGCGACGCTTCTTTCAACGGTTGAAAAGTCTGTCGTTAAAAGGGCGTCCGGCGGTCCAACTGGTAAAATGACAAGAATTTATTCTTTCAACAGTGCTGCTTATCGTAGATCACAATATTGGGGCGCAACGGATTTAGATTTAGAAGAGGATTCTGGCATTTATGTAGAATTAAAAAATAGGAAATCGATTGTTAATGGCTTTGAATTGCATGAAAGTTGTTTCTTGAAGATCGTTGATGCTTTGGCATTAAAAGACGTTTATGGCATTCCTACTCGATATCTAAAGAAAGTTGGAGATGATTGGGAAAAGTTGGAAAATGTTGTTGCTGATAAGATTATTAAATTAGAAAAAGATCCAGCAGTTCAAACGTATGTTGGAGAACCTTTGTCAGAATGCATTAAGTCAGTATTCAATCATATTAATACAAAAATGACAGATAAGAAATTGGAAACTGGCATTAAAGACTCTAACTCATTATTTTTGAAGTACATTAAATCTTCTCAAGATATCGAAACGGTTCGAACAAAGCTTTCAGTCATTAGTTCATTGAGGAATGGCATGAAAAATATCAATAATTCACAAGTAGTGGAGAGTCTAGATAGTAAAATCGGGAAATTGAAGGATAAGGTTAAAAAGCAGTATCCTATGATCTTTATGGCTGATAGTTGGATCGGAGCGTCAGGGAAACTAAGCCAATTTATTGAATATATCAATTTGATTGATGCTACCCAAACAGGATTGGCTCCTGCTTCTGCTGTTAAACCCAAACAGGACAATAATTAGTTAATCTCCCCGAAAAACGCAAAAAAATTGTAGAGATAGGAATTAGACGATAAACCATTTATAGGAGAAAAGAAATGAAATTTGTAAACGCGATTATCACAGATCAATCAATTATTATGATATTTGATACTGGTGCAAAGATTTGTACCTCAAGCCATCCTTGTTTCAAGAAGGTTAAGAGCCTAATTGAAAAGGGTAAGCCGATGGATGCTCTTGCCGAGTTTGATGTTACGCTCAAGTTGAAGAAGCATAGTAGCGGTAAGTTCTTTGTCGATAACGGTATTGTCTATATGGATAATACTAATCCCATTCCAATGCCTACTGCGTTGAGTTCTAGGGTCATTCAGTTTGCTGATGCCGGACTAGACTTCCAGCCTCTTATTAATTTCTTTGATAACATTCAGAAGAACCCCAGTCCTGAATCTGTTAAGGATTTGTATGCTTTCTTAGAACATAACGGTATTTCGATTACAGAAGATGGTTGTTTCTGTGCATATAAGGGTGTAGAACGAGACTATCATTCTAATTTCCAAGGTGTTTGGACCAAGGACTCTAATGGAGATTTTCAATATAATGCAAATGGTCATTATGATAATACTCCTGGGTCGCGTTGCGAAATGCCGCGAGATAAAGTTGACGATAACCGAGAGGTAACCTGTTCAAGTGGTTTGCATGTAGCGTCTTATAGCTATGCTAATGGGTTTTCTTCCAGAACTGTTCTTGTTAAGGTCGATCCTGCTGATGTTGTTTCTGTTCCTACTGATTATAATGGACAGAAAATGCGAACTTGCGGTTATGATGTTCTTAAGGATGTAACCGAAGAAGTTAAGGCTCCATTGTATACGGACGATATGGATGAAACATCGAATGATGATTTCTATGACGATAATGAGGATGATTTCTATGACGATAATGAGGATGACGCTTTTTATGATGGAGATGCTAATTTTTATGATGATGAGGCTATTGATGTCGATCCTAGCGAATTCGATGCTGGCGATGTTGATATCGAAATTGAAGATAGCGGTCCAGGTATCCAAACTATAGTTCCTGATAAATCTGGACGAGTTTGCGTTCCTTCGGCTTTCGTTAAATCTCTTGGCTTGAAACCATCGCAGATTGCGAATATCTATTTGTTGAGTATAGGCTCATCAACTAAGCCAACTAAGCCAATCAAGATTTTAGCTAATCCTATTGTTAATAGCGATCCTGATTATCAATACGTTGTAGACCGGGATAGCAATATCCGCTTATCTAAAACGTGCGTAGCTGCTTCATTGATTCTAAATGAATACAGCGATATTCAGGTAGAGCTTGAAGATGGAGGCATTGTCCTTTCTTAAAGAGGTTGTTGTTCCTTGGAAGAGGGGGGAGTAGAAATACTCCCCCCTCTTTTATTATTATGAAAAACATACAAGATAAAGTAAATACTGTGTTCAGAAAAGCTTTTGGTAGAACTCCTCTCAAGCTACGTCTTGAGGACATTATGGGTGAAGCTCATGAATTGCATCGTTCTATCGATTCTAAAAATCGCAGAGAGGAAGCAGGCGATTTAATATCCTCTTTAATGCAATTGATGAATGAAGAGGGTTGGGATGCAGAAGAATTGATTGACGAATGTTTGCAAAAGATTAAAAGACGAGAACAGCAATATAATACTCTTGGTCGAAAATATAAAATTGCTATATTGGGTGGAGCTATGAACCCAATAACTGTTGGGCATATTCAAATTGCTCAATTCGTTTTGAATACAAGTAAGACATTCGATGAAGTGTGGATAATGCCAATTTTTAAACATATGTATAATAAAGAAATAGCTTCTGCTAAAGATAGATTAGCAATGTGCGAATTAGCGATTAAAGCAGATGGTAGAATAAAAGTATTTAATTATGAAATAGTCAATGAGCTTTCAGGTGAAACTTACAATACTGTTGTAAGATTATTAGAAGAGAAGTATGCTAAAAATGAATATAATTTTTCTTTTATTATAGGATTAGATAATGCTAATACATTTGACAAGTGGGTAAATTATGAATATTTGGAACGATTGATTAGATTTGTTATTGTTCCTAGAAAGGGAATAAAGCCAAAAAGTGGTATTGATTGGTATCTTAAATCTCCGCATATTTATTTAGCAAATGAAAATAGTCCTATTATAGAAGTCTCTTCTACCGAAATTAGAAATAAAATTGAAAATTCTATTTCATGTAAGGGACTATTAGATCCAAAAGTGGAAGAATATATAAAGAATAATAAAATATATAATAAAAATGAAAATAAATTTTGTTTTTAGCTAAACTCCTAGTGGAGATTTGTCGATTATAATAGTAGGCATCAAAGACATTATTAAAGCCAATTAGCCTCAAAAATATAATCGGAACTGGCAAATGGGCCATTTTCCACTAATGGGTATTAATGCCCAATAAAGGAGTTAATTATGACTGGAAACGTAGATTGGAACACGATTGCAAATCAGAAAACAGGTAGTAAGAAAAACGGAGATGTAGTTTTTCTCAATTCTAAGAACCTACCTCAATCCTTTCTCCCTTCTCAACAAATTGTTGTGTACGAAGCGGTGTATGATGAAGCGACAAAACGTAACAGACCTTCCCAATCAACTGATGAAAATGTTAAAGTCAGAACTCAATATCTGTTTTATGGATTGTTCATGCCCGAGGATGCAAAAAGATATGTAAAAATTTGTAGTTGTGGTCAGATGATAGCAAAAGGTATAAGTGCTGTGCAAAGAACTCTTTCGAATCTTGGACTAATGGATTTCGTAAAAGTCACATCTACTGGCACAGGTATGAATACTGAATATTTCGTTGAAGCAGAACCGAAACTTGACCCCCAGGGCAATCCTAGAAAAATTCCTCTTGATATTTGGGATAAGCTCACTAAAGACGTTGGGGAGCTACCGACGCTAGAAGAAATGCGAGATCGTTTGTTAGGCATTGTTGTAGAAGAAGAAATTCCCGAAGCAGTTGCATCTGCTACAAGCGTAAACAACAAAAGTGATAAGCTATTTATCTAAGAGAAGTTTTAACAAATAGTATCGTACACATAAATCTTACGTCACTTTGACGTAAGATTTATTGTACATTTCCCCGAAAATCTGTAAAAAATTGTAGTAACCAGTCTTAAATAAGGAAATCAAAATGGCATTTTATATTTGGCTGGACAAAGATGGTAAAGAAACAAAGAGAAAGCCTAAGACTCGCGGGCGACCGCCAGCAGGCTCCGTACCTAATGGCGATGGTAATGCATATATTACCGAAGGATCTGCTCGACCAACTAAAATAAAACTTTCTATTCCGACTATAGATACGGGGACAGTAGAGAAAGTCCTTGTTAAGCATAGACAGAGTAAAAAGAATTCTGGTTATACTAAAATAGAATATGATTCTATTCCAAATGAAGTAGAAATAGAAAAAATTAAATGTTTTCGAGAAAAAACTAAACTGCATATGACGGATTTTTTGAAGTTTTGCTTTGTTGATCCAAGAGACTTTATAGTCACAGATAAGATTATAATTTTAAATAAGATTATAATAATCGCGGAAACTGGATTATTAAATATTGAGTTTAATAGCGCTTACTCTCGTATAGAAGTAGATATCGAGAACAATGTCACAAGGGTATGGGGTACCTGTCCTAAAAATCCATCATTTTATATACAAGATTTATTTTTAGATTTTAACACAGATTAAGGAGAAATTATGTCAAAAAAGAGAATCAGTGTAGTAGATGCAGTAAATAAGATGCAGAAGTCTAGTGGAAAATTTATGACAGTATCGTTTACTAAACGTGGTGATAATACCTTACGAGTAATGAACTGTCGAACTGGTGTTTCCAAGGGAGTTAAGGGCGTTAGACTAGCCCGCAAAAATACAGGACTCATGACTGTATACGATATGACGAAGCGAGAATTCCGGAATGTTAATGTTTCAGGACTCCGATCTCTTAAGCTGGGTGGACTTGAGTATAAGGTGATTTAATGAGCTGGTTAACAGGCAGGAAAGTTAGTGAAGAAGTTCAGGCGGGAAGAATTAGGATAGAACCTTTTAGCGGAGAACAAGTCAATCCAAATAGTTATGATTATAGACTCGCCTCTTTATTGCGAAGGTTATTACCTAATTCCTCCCGCGATGGAATAAATTGTGTTGATCCTAAACTTCCAATGGAATATAAAGAACTGACCATTCCCAAAGATGGTTTTTTGATGAAAGTTGAAGAAGCCTATTTGGGTCATACAGTCGAAAAATTTGGTTCTGAACATTATGCAAGCCTTTGTACGGGCAAATCATCTGTAGGAAGATTGTTTATTAAAAACCATGCTTGTGCTGGTCTGATAGACCAAGGATTTTTTGGTCATATAACTCTTGAGATGACCGCTAAATTGCCGACGATTATTTATCCTAACATGAGAATAGGACAAATGTTCTGGTTTGAAAGCATTGGAGACATTAAGTTGTATTGTGGAAAATATTCTGATGGGAATAATATAGCGAAACCTAGTCAAATATATTTGGATATACAAAAATGAAAGCATATGTAATACCAGTTGAAACCGATTGTAATGCTAAATGCCCATTCTGTATCACTCGTTTTAAGAATGAGACAGATTCTGGAAAGAAATTACCTTGTTCGGGTGTCGGGCGATTGCCTTCTACATTAAAGGCTTTAAAAGTTGATAAAATAGAAATAACTGGCGGTGGAGAACCATTTCTTCATCGTCAAATAGACAGAATTATAACACTTTGTTCTGCGATTGCTCCTACTCAAATATATACAAATGGATTCAGCTTAAAAGATCATTATTCTGGGCTTAATCGATTGTCTTATCTTTGTATTTCAAGATGTCATTATGATAATGTCAAGAATAAAGAGTTAATGGGGATTGAGCCAGACATGAATTTTAGAGATTTGGATGTTCCATTAAAATTCTCTTTAGTTTTATGCAAGTCAGGCATATCTACAACTGTTGAAGTTATAAAATATTTGCATTGGGCAAGAGAGCAGGGAGCTAAAAAAGTTGTTATTCGTCATGTCTTTGAATATGAACCTTCTATCACTAATTCTGAATATCAAGATGTCTTTAAAAAAGAGTATATAGACTCAGGATTGATACATCTGAATGACGCTTTAAGAATTATTCTTGTTCCTATAACAAAAACATTTACTAATGAGTTTAATAACAAAGTTTATTTTTGGGGCAATATGGAAATAGAGATAGAAACAAGGAGTTGTGCTTGTGAATTATCTAATCCAGTTTTGCGAGCTAATAGAAAAACCTATATAGGATGGAGTAATAAAGAATGGATGACCGAGTAAATAAACCATTATCTAAAGTAGATGTCGATTATTTTATTGAACATGAAAAACAAAATAAAAGATATAGAAAGGTGTATCTTGAAACACATATTGCCCATATAGCGAAATTACTTGTTAGAGTATTGGGATTAGAAGTATCCGATGAAGATCGGCTTGAATTGAGGGATGATTTGACAATTGAACAGGTCGTTAAATTCGGTATTAACTATTCTTATCCTTCTGACCTTTGCCTCTTCGTAAAAGATCATAACCGTTTTGTTGAATTGGAAAGACTAAATATAGAAGAGCCTGAAAACTATTTATGTTTTATGCCGCCAGAATTTTTATTCATGGAAGATGAAGATATTATTAAAAAAGTTAAAGAGAACTTGAAAAATGCAGAATGTATCTAAAATATGTTTTTTTGGTCCTTCGGGTAGTGGCAAAAATACTGTAGGATATACTGCTGAGCATATTATATATGAAAAATATGGAGTTGATGCAATACGTGTAGGTCATTTAAACATTGCTGAACCATTACATTATATTCAGTCACATATTTATGAGACTCTTGGGCTTAAAAATCAAACTCAAGATGGAAAGTTATTACAATTTCTTATAGAGCATTTTGGGATGAAAACGATATGCGACGTTTTTGTAAAAGAATTAGATAAAAGTGTTGATATTTTTCATCCTGATGTTAGTCCAACCTTTGTTTTAAATACTGATTGTCGTAATAATGCCTACCCAATTCTAAAAGAGAATGGTTTTATATTTATTAGAATAGAAACAAAACCAGAAATACGGGTAAGACGTTTAAAGAACCGTAAAGATATTACTCCTGCTAATTTAAATAAGGAATTAGAACAAACAAATCAAATTATTGCAGATTATACTATAGATAATAATGGGACGCTGCAAGATCTGGAAGAAGAAGTTAGAAAAGTAATAAAGCAGTTATCTAAAATTTAAGGAGAAATAAAATGAAGATTAGAGAGAAAATAGAAGTTATAGGTATTTATTATTTATTTAGTGGAAGAGTTCTTTCGAACGTCATAGACACATTAATAGCAAAAAAGATGAAAGCTTATAAAGATGGTTATCTAAATTTAGAATTGGAATTAGAATATACTTATTGTCATGAGTGTAGCGGTTATGAAGAGGTTAATCTTTTTGGGACAAGAGAAGAAACTCAAAAAGAACAAGAAAAGAGATTAAACAAAAATAAGAAGTCAAAAGAACAAAGAGTAAAAGCACAGAAAACTCAAGACGATAAAGACATGGCTATAATTGCAAAATTAGCAAAAAAGCACAATCTAACTGTAGAGAAACAAAAATGAGGAGAATAAAAAATGAAGAAAATACTTATAGCGGTTATGACTGTTTTGTCCGTTTTTGGATGTTCTGGGATCAAAGAAAAGCCGCAAGCCCCAAATAGTGTTATCGTAAAAGAACCCGAACAAATCGAATTGAAGTTTAAAATCGTTGTAGACGTTTTTGAGGCTACACAAATGGGAGGAGGTTTTGGACAACCTGAGATTCAAATACTGAATCTCAATGATGAACCCGTTATTGTTCATTCCATTTCAGTTAATAGGAAAAAAGCCCGTACAAGAATTTATCATGCTGGCGGTGGGAATTTAGGACATGATGGCGGCAAGTCATTGCCCTTGGAGTTGCATTTCGGTCAAGCAGTATACATCGGTTATGATTTTGAGCCTGTTATAGAAATGAAAATTATAACAGATCAGGGGGAATTTATAACTCAAAACATTATAGTTCGTAGGACTAGACCTACTGGTAGCCCTGGAGTCCGTTCTTATCGTTAATAATAAGGCGTAGATAAAAATAATATCAAGAAAAAAAAGTTAAATTGCTCCATAAAATATATTATGGAAAAAATAATGACGAGGTAGAATCTATAGATATTCTTGGAGTTTTTCTAGGGTTTCAAGACCTAAGCAAAGAAGAAAAAAAGACAACCAATAGATTAAGTTGTTACGACTATGTTATGTGGCTTAAAAGGGGAGAAGGTTCAGGAGGTCATAATGTGGGAGAGAGGTTTAGCAAAAAAGATTTTGATAAGATCGATGAATTAATAGTTATGCCAGCGGGGGCATTAGTTGCAGAAGATTATTACAGGGGACTTTGTCCCGATAAAAAATTGACTTGGCAAATTGGATCGATCATTGCTGCCATTTTATTTTTCTTTGTGACTATTTTTTTCAAATTAAATTCTACAGTTCAAGTGAACAATAACATAAATATTCCTGCTCAAAAACAAACACCATAGATAACTACTTATACAAATTTTAAAATAAATTGACAATTTAAGAAGGAAACATATTAAATCCTTAGTATTATAAGTTAGACACTAACTTATACAAGGATAAAGAAAATGTACTATATTTATTTTTTGCTTGAATCTGACACCCATATCCCATTTTACGTTGGACAAACGAATAATACTGATAAGCGGTATAAACGTCATATTTATGATACTAAACGTAAAAAACCTAATTATTATGTTCATCGCAAAATAAGAAAATTATGGAGAGAAGGTCGAGATCTAGATATAAAAGTTATTAAACGATGTTCAACGATTAAAGAAATTGATGAGCAGGAAATTTTCTATATTAATAAATTACGCAAAGAAGGGTATAAAATCTGCAATACAGCGTTCGGCGGCGTTGGTTTTCGAGCGACACCAGAGATGCAAAAAAGAGCAGGGGAAAAAAGACGAGGGCAAAAACTTTCCGCAGAAACTCGTAAAAGAATGAGTGAAGCTAGAATGGGGATGAAGTTTTCAAAAAAGCATAAAAAGAATTTAAGTAAAGCTAGAAAAAAAAGAATTACAAAACCAGAAACAGGACTTAAGATAAGTCGAACGAATAAAGGTAGAATAAATATTCATAAATATAAGATGATTGATTCTGATGGTAATGTTTTTTTTACAGAAAAGGGTTTAAGTGATTTTTGCAGACAAAATGACTTGACTCCGAGTAATATGATTAAAGTTGCTAATGGCGAAAGGAAACGTCACAAGGGATGGTCATGCCAGAGATTATTTTAATCTCCCCGAAAATCTGAAAAAAATTGTGAGAGGTAGAATTTAATGGAGATGAAAAAATGATTCAAAGTATATTAGATACGGATCTTTACAAAGCGTCAATGCAGCAAGCAGTTCTGGAACTTTATCCAGATGCAGAAGTCACATATAAGTTCATTAATCGAGGAACTCAACGATTTGGATATAAGTTTCTTGAGACTTTAAAGAACGAAATCGCTAAGATGGCAGCTCTTTCTTTAACTGATGCAGAGTACGAGTGGGTTAAAATCGCTTGTCCTTATTTTAAGCCAGCATATCTTGAATACCTAAAGAATTATAGATTTAATCCTGCCGAAGTAGAAACTCATATTCGCAAGAATGGTGATTTGTCTATTACAATTTCTGGTAAATGGTATTCAACAATTCTTTGGGAAGTCCCCCTATTAGCTTTAGTTTCCGAAGTTTATTTTTATACAGTAAAGACGGAATGGCAAATGGATGGGCAGGATACGAAAGCCTTAAATAAAGGACAAGCTTTATTTGAGGCAAATGCAAAATTTGCAGAATTCGGAACTAGACGTAGAAGAAGTTTTGACGTTCAAGATCTAGTAGTAAAGCAATTGGCTAAAGGTGGAGATAATTGTTTCTTGGGAACAAGTAATATGCTTCTTGCCATGAAATATAACGTTAAGCCAATTGGAACGATGGCACATGAACTAATTATGGCTACATCGGTTTTGGAGAGTTATAATCATGCCAATCGTTTTGCTATGGAAAATTGGCTCAAGATTTATCCTAATGATCTTGGGATAGTTCTTACTGATACTTATGGAAGCGAAGCATTCTTCAAAGAGTTTGATTTAACTTTTGCTAAAAGATATGTAGGATTACGGCAAGACAGCGGGAGTCCTATTGAATTTGGGAATATGGCAATTGAACACTATGAAAAATTGGGCATTGATCCCATGACAAAAACTATTATTTTTAGTGACAGCTTAAATGTTGACAAGGTTATCGCTATTAATAAATATTTTAAAAATAAGATCAATGTATCTTTCGG
>Ga0307992_1001599_pt1 | contig 13335 bp, 15 predicted proteins | sample EllFjometagen133_FD_203162 | JGI IMG/M metagenome (GOLD analysis project Ga0307992, IMG submission 203162) | Marine microbial communities from Ellis Fjord, Antarctic Ocean - #133 | ecosystem: Environmental > Aquatic > Marine > Unclassified | place: Southern Ocean | collected 2014-10-08
AAACAAAGTTTTCTGATGGAATCATTTCCAAACCGTGTTCTTGGCGGTCTAGTTCTTTGTTTATAGCGTTTTGAATATCAGGATCAAATTGTGATAGTTTTTGTTTATTCATAAAAAAAGTTATAAGTTATAAGCAATAAGTTCTAAGTATTTTTACAACATATTTTTATTTCATCTCAATAAGGATAATTCCAAAAATAATCACAAAAAAGCCAATCAATTGAATTAAACTTATTGGTTCTTTGAAAAGCATGTAACTAAAAACAGTAACCAATATAATAGAAACAGCCACCCATAATACATTCAAAACAGCGGTAGTTTCATATTTTAAAGATAATGAAAAGAAAATACCTATCATAGCAAAACCAAAAAAAGAAATGACCATATACCATGGGTTACCTTTCAAATTCCAAAATTTTGCTGACATAATAGCTATTAAATCAAAAAATGCGATAGCTGCTAAATAAATTAATAATTTCATAATTTTATATAGTATTTTTATATTCTTCAATTATTTTATATACATTTGGAGAGCAGTCATCCGGCAAATTATCAATATCAAACCAGCCATATTCTACCACATCATCACCAATTTTAATTTCACCGATTCGTTCTGCTAAGAAGTGATGCAATGTCCATTTTACACCATCTTTTTCTCGTTCAATTGTACTCAATTGTTTTACTATTTCTATTTCAATATCAAGTTCTTCTTTTACTTCACGTATACAAGTTTCTTCTGGTGTCTCATCATCTTCTTTTTTACCGCCAGGAAAAAGCCAATTTGTGATATGGTCAGATTTTTGTTCTTTGTCTAATAGAACTTTGTTATCTTCAATTATAACAGGACCTGAGGCGATCATGGCTTTCATAGTATTTTTATCTTATTTATGTTAATATATTAGCATATTAAGTTCATAAGTTCAAATATTATGACTTGGGTGTTTCTTGCTATACTATCACATCTTTTTTGGGGAATTACCAATATAGGTGAAAAGTTTTTAATAGATAGACATTTCAAAAATCCAATTGTGTATAATTTGTGGGCGTTTATTTTGGGTGGTTCAAATATATTGATTATTTTTTTTATTGATTTTATCTGGCCAAATGTTACTCAACTTTTATTACTCGGAATTGCCTCATTAGGATTTTTCTTGGGGGCAATGTTTTATATAAAGGCAATACAGATAGAAGAAGTTTCTCGTATTAATATGTTGTGGAATTTGATTCCAATATATAGTGTGTTTTTGGCGTGGTTTTTTATTGGAGAATCTCTTAGTATTACTCAGATAGTTGCGCTTATTATATTAGTACTATCTGGTTTTGTTGCTTCATTACATGTTAAGTTTTTGGGAAAAATAACAATATCTCGAGCATTTATTTTGATGTTGATAGGGACTTTATTTTTTTCCATCTTTGGTGTTACGCTTCGAATGGTTACAATGAATGGATATCCTGCATCATCTGCTTTTGTAATTAGTGGTACGTACTATGTATTATTTTCTGTTATTATATTAATATTTGTAAAACAACTAAGAATTGATTTTAAAAAAGAAAGTAAATATTTTTTATTGCCAAAAATATTGGGAATTGTATTTGTTATAAATATTATTAGTCGTATTGGTACAATATTAAATATCAATGCTATTTCACTTGGGCCTATCGCACTTGTGAATGCTTTGGAAGTTTCACAAACAATATTTGTATTTTTAATTGCATTGTTTTTATCATTATTTTTCCCTAAAATCATAAAAGAAGAAATTGACAAAAAAAACATTGCTTTAAAAATTTTTGCAATGATACTGATGATTATTGGAATTTTGATTTTGAATTTGGGTTAAATCGTTATGATTCCCTATAGAGAGGGGTGCACACGACCTGCCCGCCATTGCCTGCAAGGCATGGCAGGCGGGAGTGGAGGGGTGTGTTGGTTGGTATTTGCGAACACACCCCAAGCACTCCGTGTCTTGCCCCTCTCAAGAGGGGAATTACTTGACAAAAGTGCTAAAATGTGCTATATACATATATTGAACAGTGTTAAAAATTAAAAAAAACCGCTTATTTTAGCGGATTTTTTATATTTAAAGACTGTGTGACCCCGGCTGGTGCTGGAGCGCACACAGCCGGGATCCAACTCCTTCTTTGAATCATGTTGGGATCGGATTTGTTCCAGCGAGAATGAAACGGAGGTCGATCATCAGTTGATATGATCCTTCGTACATGCACCAGAGGGAATACACAAAGGAGGAAAAGAAGATGGTCATACCTAGAATATCTTCAATGTACATGTTCCATTCCAATACTTCGCCGATCACGAAGCAATTAATAGTCATCATGAATGGAATAGAGATTGCGAAGAGAATGAGGAAGATCAGTTGTAGGTGGTTGATAATTTTTCTTATGCGCATTGTTTTCTAGCTCCCTTGCTAAAGTTTTTGATCCAAAGTTATGTTTATTATAATATTTTTACAAAACAAAAACAACCTTTTTAAAGATTGTCTTTGTGATCCAGCTGAGTCCTCCATGTTCTCAGCTTTGGATTCTCCTTGTGGAAAGAGCGGGGAGTATATGTGGTTGAGCTACAGCTCGCCAAAACACCGCCGTTTCAGTGTGAAGAGTATGCCGGACATGAAGCCGGCAAATGTACACTCTGTTAGGAAAAACAGGTCATCTGTTCTAATGTTGTTCCAGAACGGCTGGAACTGGAAGGGCAGAGGCTCATAGGCAGTCAAGTACATGAATCCTGCTATGAATCCCAACAGGCTCGCGATTATGATGATAATAATTGCTTGTTTCATGGTATACGTCCTTTTTTTTAGTTTTGATCCACCTATTTGTATAATAATTGTAGTATACAAATAGCTTTATCCAACTTTATAATAAAATTTTATAATATAATAAAACTCTTTTGTCAAGGGTATTATTGTTTTAGTTTATTTTCCATTTAATTTTTTAGTTATATACGTTCCGTTTTTTCTATATCCTAGTTTTCTATAATATCCTCTTACACCCACACCAGAAATTACTGCAAGTTTTTTAAAACCATTCTTTTTGGTAATTTTTTCAGCTTCTAGGACAAGTTTTTTTCCCATACCTTTATGTTGGCTGGCTTTTTTATCTTGTTTTCCGACGTCTAAGAGTTGTCCGTAAGTGTGGAGTTCGCGGATGAAGGCAGAGTCTTTGGTTTCAGGAAGTAAGTGTGCTAAAGTTTGGGATTGCTTCTCCGCCAGTGGGCGGATCGCAATGACAGAGGGAATACGCAATCTCAAAAATGCAAATACCATTTGTCGTTTGCTGTCTTCAAAGCTGAGAAAATATTCAGTACCACCATTAGTATCATATTTATCAATAAAAAGTTTAGGCGCAGGTGTTTTTATGTTTTTATGTTTTTGTGTTTTTGTGATAGCATGTCCCACTTCTCGACATCTCAAACATTCACACTTCAAACCCCTCTTCTTCATTTCAGCAGATAAATATTCACGCAAATTTGTAACCATGTTTCCAGCTTCTATGTCTGGAGTAGGAATATCGCGGATCAATCTTGAGATTCTACAATATCTTGGAGTGCTGCTTTTCATTTGTATTAAAGCTTCGAATAATTTTTTTTCAGAATAAGGCTTGTACTTGCCAGACTTCATCCATTTATAAAGTGGAGCAGATTTGATTACTGTGCAAGGATAAATTTTTATCATGTCAGGTTTGAGTCCTGGATCAGAAAAAATTGTTTTATACATCTCAACATCATGTTTTGCAGTACTACCAGGTAAGTCGGGCATGAAGTGTAAGTCAACCTTAAAACCAGCACTTCTAAGCAGGAGCATTGCATCTTTGAATTGCTGAACCGTGTGTCCACGTTTTGTAAGTTCTAAAATTTTGTCATCAGGAGCTTGTAGGCCAAGTTCAATTCTAGTACAACCCATTTGTCGCATGTGGAAAATTGATTCGGGTGTGATTAGATCAGGGCGGGTTTCTAGAGTGAGTCCGATTATTTTGTGTTTAGCTTTTTTGTCATTATATTCCTGTTCTTTTTCTAAGTTAATTTGTAATTTTTCTAATGTAGAAGTTTGGGGATATTTTTTTTGTTTTTTATTACGAGTAAGATTGTTACATGCTCTAAAAGATTCTAGAATAAACCAATATTGATATTTAAGCGGATAAAAATTCCATGATCCACCTTTTATAATATATTCAATCTTATCAGTAGGGTGAGAGGATCTTTTTAGCATGTCAATTCGTTTGATCATTTGTTCATATGGATCAAATGCTAAACCTAAAGCTCTAGCAGCTGCTGGCTCGGAAGATAGATAACTTTTTGGCATGCGGGCTTCACTGGGACAGTAGACACATTTTCCTGGGCAGGCGTAAGGTTTTGTCAGTGAAGTAACAATAACTACACCAGATAAAGTTCTGATACCAGCCTTACGCATGAACAATTCTAATTGTTTATCAGTTTTTACTCTTTTCTTTTTTACTAAATTTTGATATGATTGTAGTAGGTTGCGATTTGATGGTTGAGTTGTTTTCATCTTACCACATACTTTTCTACGGATATCATCAAACTCAGCCTTTGACTTAGGCTTTTTATCAATAATATTTAAAATAATTTTTTCAAATTCATTCATATTATGTCAGTATATAATAATTTTGCTCAAGAATTTAGTAGTACACGTAAATATCTTTGGGATGATCTCAAGCCCTTGGTTAAGTATACCAGAAATGGAGATAAAGTTTTAGACCTGGGTTGTGGGAATGGTAGATTATACCAGCTTTTTGAAGGTGTGTCAATTGATTATATTGGTTTGGATATTAGCGAGGAATTAATAAAAAAAGCCCAAGAAAAATTTCCTGAGATTGAATTTGCTGTTGGTGATATGAGAGAATTACCATTTCCAGATGATAGTTATGATGTTATTTATTCAATTGCCGCTTTTCATCATTTGGCTAATGCTGAGGATAGGTTGAAGGCATTGTCTGAGATGAGACGAATCTTAAAGCCTGGTGGAAAAATAATTATGACTAATTGGAATCTGCTAGGACAATGGGGGAGCGAGCAGGTTGAAAAAGGTAAGTATAAACGTTTTGAAAAGGATTTTACTGTGCCATATAAAAACCCAGAAGGGAAAGTTCTGGGTGAGCGTTTCTATCATGCTTTTGATCTAGATGAACTTGAAAGCTTATTTGTCGATACAAAATTTAAAATGGAAGAAAATTATTATGTTAAAAAAGGTGAGAAAAGTGATTTGGAGAATGGAGAGAATATTGTGAGTGTGGGGATTGCTTTGTAGTGTTTTAAAAATTGTCTTATTGATTTTTAGGATTGACAAAATGAACCGCAGTGAATTTTGTTATGAGAGTAGAAGCAAATGTTGAGGTGCTAAAAACAAATTTCATGTATTCTCATTCAATTTGTTAATCCTTTATTTATGACATCTGTCTTAAAAATAAAAAATAAACATAGGCCTTTTCATTATTATGACGGAAGGGCTTATTTTATTTCGGGAACTTGTTATAAGGGGCTGGGTATGTTTTTGGCTGAATACAGGAAAGATATTTTTAAAAAAGTATTAAGAGAATCTGTCAAAAGATTTGACATCCAATTATATTCATGGGTAATTTTAAATAATCATTATCATATTTTATTTACGTTGCCTATTGTAGATTGTAGGATTGACGAAAATGATCCGTCGGTTGACGGAGAATTTTGTTATGAGGGCGATAAAGATAGTAAGTATTTTTTAGTTGAATTTATTAGAAAAATGCATAAAGATACTGCTCGCATATTAAATAAATTAGACAACACTCCCGGACGTAAAGTTTGGTATCAGTATTGGGATTATTGCGTTAGAAATGAAATAGATTTTTGGAAGCATTTTAATTATATATTAAAAAACCCTCTCAAGCATAAGTTGGCAGAAAATATTGAGGAGAGTTTTAGTTATGAATTTTCAAGTAATTCTACTTGGTTAGAAAAATTTAGCTTTGATGGGTTGGTTGAAGGATTGATAAAATATAAAGTAAAAGATGTTTTGTATGATGAAGAGGATTAGTGAGGAAAATTTTTATAGAATTTCGTTAGGAACTTAGGAGGTTTGAATCGTTGAAGTAACAAATTTCATGTATTCTCATTCAATTTGTTAATCCTTTTTTTTACATAGGTTATTTGCGTATTTTGTATTACATCCCGGTAATCAAACAAACAACCACACCGTCACCCCAACTAAAGCCATTGTCAATGGCTTTTTTTAATCCCGCAACAGATAGAGCACTGTTGGTAGAGATTTGTAAACCAGTGGTTTCTTTTACTAGTTTTTGAGCTTCTTTTATTTCTTCATTAGTTACAATCCAACCAGCACCTTCGGATTGTTTTATTAATTCCACGACTTTATTTTTGCGATGAGCAACTTTGTCTACTATGGCACCTGCAATTGATTTGATTGAATCGGTTGGAGATGGTGATATTGTGCCATCTTTTGTAATCATCGAGGAGATTGGATTGCAGGTGGTAGTTTGTACAATATGTATTTGTGGTTTTTGATCTAGTGTGAGATAGCTTTCTCCTAAGAAAGCTTCTGCCAATCCTTGGGCTGTTGTACCAGAAGAGGTTGGAACAAATATGGCTGATAAATTTGGAATACTATCCAGTTCTTGGGCTAGTTCATAATAACCGAGTAGGGCATTGTCATCAGTGGATTGGCGTAGGTTTTTGGCAGTTCCTTCTTTGTCAATTTGAAAAGCAGTTTGTTTTGGTCGTTCTACTTGTTCAATTTTTATATTTGTATCCACGATGGTCTTAATCAACTTTTTCATTTTTGATGGGTCAATATTTTGGCCAACAAAAACAGTCAGTTTTATTTTTTCTGGATTATTATGATTGTGAACTTGTACGGCATGTACAGCTGCGAGAGCTGCATTACCAGAAGAAGAAATTACAAAGTTACGGACGTCGTCTTCTTTAAAGTATTTTTTTATCATGACAGGAATTGATCTGCCTTTGTGCGAGCCGTATTTGTGTTGGTCCTCGCGCTTGAGATAAACATCTTTTACCCCGAGAGCCTGAGCCAATTTGTTATACGGCATTTGGATTGTTTTCATAATACATACAGGATACAATATACATGGAATAAGATACAATTCGTTTGTATTTTTTTCCATGTATATTGTATATTAAAAATTAAGCTTGAATAATAATTATACTTATGTTAAACTATTTTTACTAACTATTAATAGTATACTATATGAAATTAATCTGTCCAGAGTGCAAAAATGAAGTAGATCTTACTCCTTATCTAAATTTGGCAAAGGATCAAGTGATTGAATGTAACGTTTGTGGTATTTCTCTGCTTGTTACTGAGGTTGGAGATGAAGTTCAGACAGAGATTGTTGATGAAGGGAAATAGAGCATTGATTCCACAGATTTAGAAAAAGATTACACAGATTAGGGATAGTCTGTGTTTTATTTTAGACGGTACTATAGTAAGTACTATAGTACTTACTAAATTTTATATAATTATTTTTTAAAAAGTTTTTGTTTTAATTTTTCTTTCTTTTTATGATCAAGCAGTGTTTCGTATATCTCAAGTTTTAAATAAATAGATGTGGCACAATCTGTATTGCGAAACATGTTTAGAAATTCATCAAATGTTGATAGCTTTGTATTTATTTTTTCTCCACTATCCATATTTTGTTCAGAAATCTTTTTACAGTTTTTAGCAATGAAAACATATTCAGGAAAGTGCATTTTTGAATTTCCTTTATATTCTCTATACAGTTCAAATGATTCTGCGGTATAACCAGTTTCTTCCAAAAGTTCTCGAGCAACTGCTTTTATTGGTTCTTCACCTTCATCAATTCTTCCACCTGGCAGGCTCGGATACCAGTCTCTATTAGGTTGGGTTTGTTCAAGTGTGATTATTTTATCGTCAACAATTGCAATACATTCAACCGATGGTGCACGATGTATTCGCTCAAATGTTTCCGTTGTCCCATCAAACATTTCTTGCTCCCACTGGAAGACATCAAAAATTACTCCATCAAACACTTTTTTTGCTTTATCAGGTATATTCATATTAACTTGTTTGCTTAATCTGTTTATTGCTTAATCTGCTTACCAACTGTGAAATCATTCCGCGGAATCCATGACTACCTAAAAATACCACAACATCATCTTTTTTAGTATTTTCTATCAGATAATTAATCAATTCTTCATCATCGTCTATATATTTTACATTGCCATGAGTTTTTGCAATAATTTCTGCAAGTTTTTCACCATCCAGTGGTGCTGGTTTGTTTGGGTCGCACTTGATCTGTGTGAGGCGGGGGATTATTACTTCATCAGCTTTTTCAAATTTATTATTATAGCCAGTTATTGCTTCTTCTTGTCTGTTTCCAGAGTTTGGTTCGAAGATTGCGAAGATTCGGGGCAGGGAAGTGGGGGATCCTTCGACTTCGTCCTTCGCTTCGTTCAGACTTCGCTCAGGATGACGTTTGTAGATTTTGCTTAGTGTTTCTAAAACAGATTTTGCTTTATCAGGTGAGTGAGCAATATCGTCAAAGACTGTGACGTCGCCATTATGTTTTTGTTCTAGTCTTCTTTTTATATTTTTAAAACTTTCCAAGGCTTTTATGATTACATCCGGTTCAATACCAAGCTGATGTGCCATGGCGAATGCGCCGGTCATGTTGTCGGCCATATAGGAGCCTAGGGTTTTAGATTTTAGGTTATAGGTTTTAGAGTTGTCAGAGGATACCGATGCCCTTTGGGTATGAATAATTGAAAAGTTCAATCCATCTTTTGTTGATTTTACATTAGAATACTGGTAATCATTGTTATTACTTGGACCGTAACTTAGATAATCTTTAATTTTTAGTTTTGTATCTTTAATCTTTTCACTAGCTACTATCATTCCGTTTTCAGGTATTTTATTTATTAGTTCCTGAAACGCATTAAAATAACTCTCCTCTGTAGGATAAACATCTGCATGATCCCACTGGCAAGAAGTCAAGAGTAGATGAGTGGGGTGGTAGTGAAAGAATTTTGCCTGCAAGTCCCAGCGGGCGGATTTGTATTCATCACCTTCGAGAATATTATATTTTGAATCAGTTAGATCAGCGGCCGGAATATCATTCAAGCTTATTCCACCAAACATATAAGTTGGATTAAGTTTGGCAGTTTTTAAAATCCAAGTTAGAAGTGTGGTTGAACTTGTTTTGCCATAAGTACCAGAACAGACAATGGAATTTTCTTTTATAAAAAACTTTTCAATTAGCTCAGGATAAGAAACATATTCTAAATTATTTTCTTGGGTATAAAGCCACTCAGGATTAGTAGATCCAGCCACATTTCCAACCACAACTAAATCAGGATCACCATTTTTAGTCATTAGCTCAGGATGCCAGCCAGTATAATAATCAACACCACTTTCTTTCAAGTAGGTTGAGATTGGTGGGTAAATTCCTTTGTCACTGCCAGTAACAGTGTGTCCGGATTTTTTCATAGCCAAAGCAAGAGCTGACATTGCAACTCCGCAGATTCCGATGAAATGAATTTTTTTGATTTTAGATTTCAGATTTTTGATTTTAGAATTAAGGTTTTTGTTCAGATATTTTTTTGTATATTAACAGGCCTAAATATATTAGAAAAGTTATAATTGCTAGGTCAATTGATATAAAAAATGTTTTATTAATCACAGTTCCTTTTTGTATACAGATAAAACCATCAAGAGTGATGTGTTCCATATCTATTTTTTTCTTTCCGACTAATCCTAAAGGGTTTACTAAGCTTGGAGCTCCATATGGATTTGTAAATTCTAGAAAATTGACGCAGTCTGAATAGGATGGTCCTGGCCCAGGCATATCTTCCATAGAACCTTTTTTGAATTCTAGTACAAGAGTTGGAGTTATTGACATTAGTAGGAATAAAAAAATTAAATTAATAAAAATTAAATGTATTTTTTTGTGTCGTAGAAACCAACTAGTTATAGTCATAATTGTAACTAGTAAAAGTGGTATAAAAAACATAATTCTTAATTCTTAATTCTTAATTCATCTTTTAATTTATCCAAATCATCACTCCACTTTTCACCATCAAACCATTCTAGTCCTTTGAATTGGAGTTTGTATTTTGCTTTGGTATCTTTGGCTGAGCCGAGGTAGATATATTTTTTGTTTTGTTCTTTTGCCCATTTAACAGCTTTTACCATCATCACCATACCAATGTTTTGTGACAAATCATAAAATGGATAAGAGTAGTGTAGGATTGAGTTTGTTTTTAGTGCAATACAATAGCCAAATGTGTTATCGGTATTCTGTGCTTCTGAAAGGGATCCCTCGGCTTCGCTCGGGATGACATATTGGAAGATTTTATTAAAATTATGTTCGGTGGTTAGTAATTCTTTTATTTTATTTGCACTGAATGTTCCTTTGCCAAATTTTGTTTCGTAAAAATCTTTGGCAAGCTTGCCGATTTCCCAAGAATAATCTGACATTGGCAAATCAATTATTTTTAATTTTAAATCTTCAGTCTTGCGTAGGATACGTTTGTTTTCACTAGACATCTCAAATTTACTCAAATCAACCCGCAAGCTTCTAGTTTGATTCATAAATCCCTTTGTTGGTCTACCAAAAACATAACCGTCATTATACATGCGGTTGATATTTTCATTGGAAAAGTCTGTTATAGTTTTTTCATCCCATTTGAGATATCCCATAGCTCTAGGTATATTAAGTAGAGTAGGCAGATTAAGTAATTGTAATTCGGTTGCTTAATCTGCTTAATTTACTTATTACTTATTCTGCTTAATATAATGCAATCCAAAGCCCTAATAAAACAACAGCAGCATGCATAATCCAAAAACGCATGACAGTTTTTTCTTCACTCCAACCTCGTAGTTCAAAGTGGTGATGAATTGGTGCCATTTTGAAAATCCTTCTGCCTAATATGTGACGTCCAAAGACTTGAATAACTACACTGGTTAATTCTATATAAAAAATAAAAGCAAGAAAGGGGAGTAGGAGCATTTTGTTTATCACAATTGCGTTGATTGCCAGCAGGGCACCTAATCCCAGCGAACCAACATCTCCCATTTGAAATCTGGCTGGTTTGATATTGAAATATGTATAAGCAATTAAAGCTCCGGCAGTTACTGAGTTTAAGATTGCAATTTCGTTATAGCCATTCAGCCAACTGATAATTGTTAATACTGCAAAAGTAACAGTAAGTGATCCACCAGCCAAACCATCCATTCCATCAGCAACGTTTACAGCGTTGGCAGTAAACATGACAAAGAAAATAATAAGAGGAATAATCCACCAGGCAATATTGATATAACCGTCAAAAGGAATATAAATATTACGCCAGTGTTCTCCAAGTTTGAAATAAACCCACCAAGCTGTGATTGCACCAGCTGCGAATTGTAATAAAAGTTTTTCATGCACATGCACGCCTTTGCCAGGATGAGAGCCAAGCCAGAGTGAACTTCGTTTGAACAGTGCCCAAGGCAAGCCAAGTGTAAGCCAGATGCGTTGTTTCCAGCTTTTGTGTACATGGATTAGTTTTAAGATCTGTCTTAGTTTTCTATTTCTTCTTTTTCTTCCAAAAATATTTAACAAGTCATCCACACCACCAAGAGCAGCTGCCAAAAGCATTACACCAATAGGCACCCAAGTAAACTCACGTTCCCAGTTGAATATAAGAGTAATAATGGCTACAGTAGCTATAACTAAAATTCCACCCATGATTGGTGTTCCAGCTTTGGTCTTTATATTGAGTGTGGCGTCGTATTCGGCTCGGCGGGTGATTTTGTATTTGTATAAAAGCTTTATAAGAACTGGTGCCCACAAAAATGCGACAACACAAGAAAACAAGCCAAATCCAATGATTGTTTTTAGTAGGTCTAGTGATTCTGTAGGTAGTACCATAGTCTACATATAATACCAAAAAGTAGTGAAAAAATCAAGTTGTTGACATTTTTGTTTTTTTAGGGTATATTGGGTTGGAAACTGAACCCAAGAGGAGGGGTAATGAGAAGATACGAGTGTAGGTGTTGCGGTGGTCGTGATACATTACCTTGCCCTGGTGTTGGTAAGGTGGGGTGTACCCACGAGAAAGGGTGTCGTGGCGAGTGCAAAGGAAAAGGTGTGGTGATCTGTCACATCTGCCAAAAGAAGGGGGAGTAGGATGTCTGGTTCAACCAGGATTCGTGGACCCAAAATAGCACCTCCTTGCGAGGGGTGCCAGTGTGATCCTTGTCCAGATGGCTGAAATATTTCAGTCGAATCCCTTAGGTTATCAGTTTTGATAGTTTGAGGAATTAAAAAAGTACTAACACGTGTACTAACATAAATATAAAACAAGTCAGTATTTAAACACTGATTTAAATACTGACTTGTTTTAAAGGGTAAATAAAAAATACGTATTATTGATGCGTATTTTAAATTTTAATATGCCTTTGTTAAAAAATTATTTCTTTCAAGCACTAATCTTTATTTAAGATAAGTAAAATCTCAGGTATTTTATAGTTGGAACATTTTGGACAAAGATCCCAATGGTTATAATTTGAGTTTAGTCCATATTCCTTATTGTTTTCAAAGCCTGTATTCATTGACAGACTAAACCAGCCGTTTTTATTTTTGGAGTTTTTTATTTTTTTACAAATATCACAAGAGGTTTTAGTAGACATAATATATTATTTATTAGATAAATTTAATTTTTTATTCTTCCAATCTTCAAATTCTTCGCCACCTTTGCATGATTACATGTTTCAACTTCGCTCCATTCTTGCTCTAGAATATTTTTATCAGGGTCTATAATTTTTATTTTACCTTGCTTGATACCATGATTGTATTGGCCGTCAGTTGTAAATTGAAAAGAGTGAGAATATTTTACTAGTTTTTCTGATACTTCATAAACTATCAGAATATGATGAAGATCATTTTTGAGTCCTGTATTCATCATAATGATTATGTCTCCGGGTTGTACTTCGGAAAGTTTTACTTCTTTTGTATTTATATCGTTGTTAAAAGTTGCCACACCAGTATTTTCCACGACCCTAAGTTTTGCAATTAATTTTCGTAATGGATTTTTTATCCAAGGATGTTTAAGATGTTTTTTAAGACCTTTTAATTCAGCATCCAGAACATGATAAACAAAGCCAGAGCAATCAATTCCCAGATTATGATCTACTAAAAACTTTTTTAATTCCTCTTCGTTTAAACTGTCTAAATTAATTTTTTCTCTTAAGGCAAAAAGAAGTGCTTCTTCTTCTATATCTTGTGGAGTGCCTTTGCCAATCAAAACGCGAAGAGCACCGCGAACACCAGATCTACGATTATTAAAATAGG